>MDSV01012332.1_pt1 | contig 16934 bp, 11 predicted proteins | sample 810851 | NCBI WGS metagenome assembly MDSV01 (sample SAMN05326640, study PRJNA326480) | marine metagenome | isolation source: seawater | place: Atlantic Ocean: North East | collected 2012 | reverse complement strand
GTTGGAATGAATCATTTTTGGAGAGCAAAAAATAATAAATTTGGAGGAGATTTAATTTATTTTCAAGGTCATAGTGCTCCTGGTATGTATGCAAGAGCTTTTCTAGAGGGTAGGTTAAATGAAAAACAATTAGATAGTTTTAGACAAGAAGTAAAACCTGGAGGACTTTCCTCTTATCCTCATCCATGGTTGATGCCGAAGTTTTGGCAATTCCCAACAGTGTCAATGGGTTTAGGACCAATGTTAGCAATTTATCAAGCAAGATATATGAAGTATTTAATTAACAGAGGTTTTATAAAAGATGAAGGAAGAAAAGTTTGGGCATTTCTAGGTGATGGTGAAATGGATGAACCAGAATCATTGGGTGCTATAGGCTTAGCGGCTAGAGAAAAATTAGATAATTTAATTTTTGTAGTTAATTGTAATTTACAAAGACTGGATGGACCAGTTAGAGGTAATGGGAAAATAATTCAAGAATTAGAAGGAATTTTTAGAGGAGCTGGTTGGAATGTAATTAAAGTTATTTGGGGTTCTTATTGGGATCCTCTTATTGCTAACGATAAAACAGGTCATTTAGTTAGAGTTATGAATGAAACTGTTGATGGGGAATATCAGGCAATGAAAGCCAGAGATGGTTTGTATGTTAGAGAAAAATTTTTTGGAAAATATTCCGAAACAAAAGAATTAGTTTCTAGTTTATCAGATAAAGATATTTGGAGATTAAATAGAGGAGGGCATGATCCACATAAAGTTTATGCAGCTTATGATAAAGCTGTGAAAAATGAAGGTAGTCCAACAGTAATAATAGCTAAAACAATTAAAGGTTATGGAATGGGTAAAACTGGAGAAAGTGTAAATACAAGTCATCAGACTAAAAAGTTAGATATAGATGATTTATTATACTATCGAGATAGATTTGATGTTCCGTTGACAGATCAACAGGTGAAAAATATTCAATATTTTAAACCAGACGATAATTCTCCAGAAATAAAATATATTAAAGAAAGGAGAATAAAATTGGGAGGTTTTATTCCTGAAAGAACAAGTTATTCAAAACCTATTAAAGCACCATCAAAAGATATTTTTGATTTTATGAAAGAGTCCACTGGTGAAAAAAAAATGTCAACAACTATGGCTTTAGTTAGAATGCTGACAAACCTTTTAAGAGACAAAAATGTTGCTCCTAGACTAGTTCCTATTATTCCAGATGAAGCTAGAACTTTTGGTATGGAAGGTTTTTTTCAAAAGATAGGAATTTACGCTCATGAGGGGCAAAAATACGAACCAGAGGACTCGGCTCAATTAAGCTCTTATAGGGAAGAAAAAAGTGGACAAGTGCTTGAAGAAGGAATTAACGAAGCAGGTGCGATGTCTTCATGGATAGCTGCTGCTACTGCTTATACAAATCATGATATTGAAATGATCCCAATTTATCTTTTTTATTCTATGTTTGGTTTTCAAAGAATAGGTGACTTTGCTTGGGCAGCAGGAGATAGCCAAGCAAGAGGATTTTTAATTGGTGCAACAGCTGGAAGAACCACTCTTGCTGGTGAGGGATTACAACATCAAGATGGGCATAGTCATCTTCTAGCATCAACTATTCCAAATTGTGTATCATATGATCCAACATTTCATTATGAACTTGCTGTTATTTTTAGAGAGGGACTAAGAAGAATGCATGAAAAAAAGGAAAATATTTTTTACTATATAACCACTATGAATGAAAATTATTCTCATCCAGCTATTCCAAAGAACAAGGATATTGAAGAAGGAATTTTAAAAGGAATGTATAAAATAAAAGAATTTAATAATTTTAAAAAAACAAAAATTCAACTTTTAGGCTCTGGTGCAATTTTACGGGAAATGATAGCTGGAGCAGAAATACTTCAAAACGAATATCATATAGATAGTGAAATTTGGAGTGTTACAAGTTTCAACGAATTAAGAAAAAATGGAATGGAAGTTGAAAGATATAATCTTTTAAATCCAGAAAAAAAACAAAAAATTTCTTATGTAGAAAAATGTCTGGGAAAAACTGAAGGACCTATAATGGCCGCATCAGATTATATGAGAATGAACTCAGATCAAATTAGACCTTATATTAATAAAAGCTTTTATTCTTTGGGTACTGATGGTTACGGAAGAAGTGACACTAGAAAAAATTTAAGAAAATTTTTTGAAGTAGATAAAGAGCATGTTATTGCATATAGCTTGAGTGTTTTAGCTAAAGAACAATTGATTGCATCAAAATATGCACAAGAGTCAATAAAAAAGTATAATATTGATACTGATAAACCAATGCCAACCAAGTTATAAATTATGGATAAGGAAATAAAAGTTCCAAATATTGGTGATTTTGAGGATGTAGAAGTAATAGAAGTTTTGGTTAATAAGGGTAAAAAGGTTTTAAAGGATGATCCATTAATTACAATTGAAAGTGATAAGTCTAGTGTTGAAATACCATCTAAATTTTCAGGGACAGTTAAATCATTAAATTTAAAAGTTGGAGATAAAGTATCAGAAGGTACTTTAATATTAATATTAGAAATTGAGGAAGAAAGTAGAGAACAAATTAAAGAAGAAAAGGCTTTATCTATAAAAGAAAAAAAAAATCAAGTAACTACAAATCAAAAATTAGAAATAAAAGAAAAAAAAATTTATAAAGAAACTTCAGCAAGCCCAAAGGCCCGTAAATTTGCTAGAGAGCTTGGAGTTAATATAAATGAGATATCAGGAACCCAAAGAGATGGAAGAGTTGTAGAGGAGGATATAAAAAGTTTTATTTCTTCAAAAATAAATAAAGTAACACCAACAGAAATAAAAAATAAGATACCTAAAAATGAATTTCAACACTCTGATTTTGGAGAAATTGAAACTAAAGATATACCAAGAATTAAAAGGCTTGCATCCAATTACTTAATGAATTCATGGAGTAATATTCCACATGTAACAAATCATGATGAAGCAGATATTACTGAAATGGAGGACTTTAGAAATTCACTTATAGATATGTATACCGGAGAAAAAAAAAAAATAACGCCATTAGCATTTATAATTAAAGCTCTCACAACTTCATTAAAAAATTTTCCAAATTTTAATTCTTCAATTGACGACATAGAAAATGGAAAGATCACTTTAAAAAAATACTTCCATATTGGAATTGCAGTAGATACACAACATGGTCTAATGGTTCCAAAAATAAGAAATACTAATAATAAAAATATTGATTTAATTAGTAACGAGTTAAAAAAAGTTAGTGAAGATTGTAAAAACCTAAAAATAGACAAAAAAGAATTCTTTGGAGGCTCAATGACAATCACTAGTTTAGGTGGAATTGGAGGTTCTTTTTTTACACCAATAATTAACTTTCCAGAAGTCGCAATTCTAGGAATAGGAAGATCCAAAAAAAAACAAATTTTAATTAATGGAAAGTTTCAAACCAGAACAATTTTGCCTCTTTCATTATCTTATGACCATAGAATTATAGATGGAGCAGAAGCAGCTAGATTCAATAATGATTTAAAAGAAAATCTTGGTAAAAATTTTGCATATAAGTTGGCTGTTTAAATAAAATGTCAAAAACCATTTCATTATTCAGCGCATTACTATGTACCTTGATATGGGGAACAACTTTTATTGCACAAGATACTGGAATGGATGATATTGGACCATTCACTTTTAATTCTGTAAGATTTTTTGTTGGTTTTTTAACGGTATTACCTTTTGCTTTTTTATTTGAAAAAAATAAAATTTATAATTCTTTAAAAAAAGATAAAAAAACATTTGTCAATTTAGGAATATTAATTGGTATATCATTATTTCTTGGTTCAGCACTTCAACAAGTAGCATTGTTGTATACAGATGTTGCTAATGCAGCTTTTTTTACAATATTCTACGTACCCATGGTTCCATTGATTGTATTTATTATGTATAGAAAACCGATACATTGGAGCATATGGCCTTCCGTTTTTTTTTGTGTAATGGGAGGTTACTTATTAACTAACTTTTACAATGCAACGATTAGATTAGGAGATACTTTGGTCGTTGCAGGTGCTTTTTTTTGGAGTATGCATATTATTTTTGTAGGAAAAATTATAGAAAAATATGACTTGCCACTAACTATAGGTGCAATCCAAACTATACTTGTTTCATTATTATCTTTTTTAATTGCAATAAGTTTTGAAGAATTAATTTTATTAAATATTCTTAAAGAAAAATTTCAAATTTTGTATGCAGGAATTTTATCTGGAGGTATAGCTTTTGTTTTACAAATTTATGCTCAAAAAAATATAGCTCCAGCTCCATCTGCAATTATATTTTCTTTAGAAGGAGTTTTTGCTACTGTAGCTGCATGGTTTTTACTTAATCAAATTTTAGATATTAATAATCTAATAGGCTGTTTATTTATTTTGTTTGGAGTTTTATTCTCTCAACTAGTACCAATTTTTAAAAAAAGTTAGTTATATATTATTATTAATAAAATAATTCCGACTAAGACTCTGTATAAAACAAAAATGTTTAATGAAAATTTATTTATGTAGTCAAGAAAAAATTTAACTGTAAAGTATGAAAATAAAAAAGAAAGACTTATTGAAATTAAAACAAGATAATTTAATTCGAGATTTTTTTCAAAAACATTTTTTAAATTAAGAAAACTTGCACCAGTTAAAGCTGGAATAGATAATAAGAAGGAAATTTTACTTGAGTCATATCTGTTGAATTTTAAAAATCTACCAGCTGTTATCGTTATTCCAGCTCTACTTACACCTGGTATTAATGCTAGTATTTGAAAAAAACCAATGTATAAAATCGTTTTTAGATTTAAATTTGATTTTATATTTTTACTTAAATCATTTTTATCAGCAATATATAAAAATATTCCAAAAATTATTGTGGTCCAGGCTATGATTTTAATATCTCTTAAAATATAAATTAATCCACTATTATAAAGAAAGTATCCAACTATTATAATTGGAAGTGAACCAATTATAATTAGCATTAATAATTTTTTGTTATTTTGTAAATTTAATAAATCTTTTTTAAAGTAAAAAATGATAGCAAATAATGAACCAAGATGTAAACTTACATCAATTAGTAAAGAATTTGATTTAAACTCGTACAAAGATGAAATTATAATCAGATGTGCAGAAGAGCTTATAGGCAGGAATTCAGAAACTCCTTGAATTAAAGCTAAAATTAATATTTCAATAAGATCTATCAGCATTATTTATTCCTTCGTAACTTAAATATCCCTCAAATAAAACAATTCCATGACAACATAAGAGGTATGCATAATGTAAAAAATTACTGATAATTAAGCATTTTTAAAGTAGATAGGTCATAAATATTGTCCTTATTTTACTTTAATTCAATAAATTCATAATATAAGTTAAATAATTAAAGGGTAAAAATGACAGATAAAATGTTAAAATTTGTAAAAATAGGTCAACAGAATCCACCTAAAAGAGATATTTCTAATAGAAAAGATGATTTTAAAGAAATTTATAAGGAATTTATTGAAGATAGAGCTAGTGAGCAAGCTAGTAGGTGTTCACAATGTGGTGTTCCATTCTGTCAAGTACATTGTCCTTTAAGCAATAATATTCCTGATTGGCTAAAGTTAACTGCTGAAGGCAGATTAAAAGAGGCCTTTGAGTTAGCACAAAGCACAAATAACATGCCAGAAGTATGTGGTAGAATTTGTCCACAAGATAGATTGTGTGAAGGAAATTGTGTTATAGAACAATCAGGACATGGAACGGTTACCATTGGATCGGTAGAGAAATATATTACCGATAATGCTTGGGAACAAGGTTGGGTAAAACCTTTAGATATAAAATCAGAAAAAAATCAAAGTGTTGGTATTATAGGTAGTGGTCCTGCAGGTTTAGCAGCCGCAGAACAGCTTAGAAAGTTGGGTTATCAAATTACAATATACGATAGATACGATAGAGCAGGCGGTTTACTTATTTATGGAATACCAAATTTCAAGCTTGAAAAATTTGTTGTTGAAAGAAGAACAAAACTTTTAAAGGATGGGGGAATAAAATTTATTCAAAATTTTGAAGTTGGTAAAGATTCCTCATTAAATCAATTACGAAAAAAACATGATGCAATATTAATTGCGACTGGAGTTTATAAAGCTAGAGAAATAGAACTACCAGGAAATGACCTTGGAAATATTTTTCCTGCGATGGAATTTTTGACAGCATCTAACAAAAAAGGATTAGGTGATAAAGTTAAATTATTTGATGATGGAACATTAAATGCTGAAGGAAAAGATGTTGTTGTGATTGGTGGAGGTGACACAGCTATGGACTGTGTAAGAACCTCAGTAAGACAAAACGCTAAATCGGTAAAATGTTTATATAGAAGAGATAAAGAAAATATGCCAGGTTCTGCCCGAGAAGTAGCAAATGCTGAAGAGGAAGGTGTAGAATTTGTTTGGTTATCAAGCCCTAAAGAATTTATAGGAAAAAATAAAGTTGAAAATTTAATTGTTGATAAAATTAAACTAGGAGAACCGGATGAAAGCGGAAGAAAAAAACCAGAAATTCAAAAAGACTCTCAATTTAATATTAAAACTAATATGGTAATTAAAGCTTTAGGATTTGATCCTGAAAATTTACCAAAATTATTTGATGAAGAATCATTGCAAATTACAAGATGGGGTACATTAAAAACTGATTTCGACACTATGGAAACAAATCTACCAGGAGTTTTTGCTGCTGGAGATATTATAAGAGGTGCTTCCCTTGTTGTTTGGGCTATTAAAGATGGACGTGACGCAGCAACAAATATTAAAAATTACCTAGAAAGCAAAGAAATTCAAAAAGAAAAAGTAGCTTAATGAAAAAGTATAAAAAAAATCTTAAGATTCTTGAAGATGGAAATGTGTATTCAAAAAATATGGAACATGATGCTTGTGGAGTTGGTTTAGTTGCTTCCACGGAGGGTAGGAAATCTAGAAAAGTTGTAGAATATGGTATTGAAGCTTTAAAGGCAGTCTGGCATAGAGGTGCAGTTGATGCGGATGGAAAAACAGGAGATGGAGCTGGTATACATTTAGAAATACCATCTGATTTTTTTATTGAAAAAATAGAACTTACTGGACACAAACATGATAATTCAGAAATTTGTGTTGGAATGATTTTTTTGCCAAGGAATAATTTTGAAGCTCAAGAAAATTGTAGAACCATAGTAGAAAAAGAACTAACAAAAAGTAATTTTAGTATTTATGGATGGAGACAAGTACCAGTCAATACAAAAGTTTTAGGTGAAAAAGCAAATCAAACTCGACCAGAGATAACTCAAGTTTTATTTAGACACTCAAATAAAGATCTTGTTGGTAAAGAGTTAGAAAGAAAACTGTATGAGTCTAGAAGAAAAATTGAAAAGGAAGCAAAAAAAATTCAATTAGATAACTTTTATATTTGTTCACTTAGTTCTAAGTCTATTATTTACAAAGGAATGTTTTTAGCTGAGGCAATATCAGATTTTTATTTGGATCTTCAAGATGAAAGATTTATTTCTAGGTATGCAATATTCCATCAAAGATTTTCTACAAATACAGCTCCAAGTTGGGATCTTGCACAACCCTTTAGAGCAATAGCACATAATGGTGAAATAAATACACTCAAAGGAAATTATAATTGGATGAAAGTTCATGAACAAGAAATGGATAGTCCATTATTTGAGGATATTGAAAATTTAAAACCTGTAATATCTCAAGGTGCCTCGGACTCAGCATCATTAGACAATGTTTTTGAACTTTTAAATATTTCCGGCCAACCTGCTCCACTTGCAAAATTAATGTTAATTCCAGATGCTTGGTCAAAGAAAAGTAAAATTTTATCAAAAGATCATCAACAATTATTCAATTTTTTAAATAGCACCATGGAACCTTGGGATGGTCCAGCTGCAATAGCGGCTACAGACAATGAATGGGTGATAGCTGCAAATGATAGAAATGGTTTACGTCCATTAAGATACACAATAACACAAGACAAACTTTTATTTGCTGGATCGGAAACGGGCATGATTGAATTAAATGAAAAAAAGATAATTACAAAGGGAAGACTCGGACCAGGTGAAATTATTGGTGTTAGAATCGAAAAAGGGAAAGTATTTGATAACAACGAAATAAAAAATTATTTAGCTAAAGAATACAAACACTTTAATACACAAATAATCGATCTTAATAAAAAGATTACAATTAGTAATGAAAAAGCATCATTTCTTGGAGATGAGTTAAGAAAAAGACAACATGCCTTTGGAGTAAGCCTAGAAGATTTAGAATTGATTTTGCACCCAATGGCAGAAGATGCTAAAGAAGCTATTGGATCTATGGGTGATGATACTCCATTAGCAGTATTATCAGATAAATATAGGCCTCTTTATCATTTTTTTAGACAAAACTTCAGTCAAGTTACAAATCCGCCAATTGACTCATTAAGAGAAAACAAAGTTATGAGTTTAAAAACTAGGTTTGGTAATCTTGGTAACATATTAGATTTCAATAATCTTACCAAAGAAAATATATATGTATTGGATAGCCCAATATTATCTAATTCTCAACTTGAAAAATTTATAACATTTTTTGGTAATAACTCAATTACAATTGATTGTACTTTTACGCACCAAGAAAATTTAGAGGATGCTATTGAAAGAATTAAAAAAGAGTCCGAGATTGCTGTTAGACAAGGAGTCACACAATTAATCTTAAGTGATAAAAATATTTCAGAAAAAAGACTACCAATACCAATGCTTTTAAGCGTAGGAGCTGTAAACACATATTTAATTAAGCATAAATTAAGAGGATATGTTTCGATTAATGCTCAAACAGGTGAAGCACTAGATACACATTCTTTCGCTACAATTTTAGGTGTTGGTGCCACTACCGTTAATCCATATTTAGCATTAGATAGTTTATTTCAAAGATTTGAAAAAAAATTATTTGGAAAATTTGGTTATGAAGAATGTATAGAAAGATTTATTAAATCAGTGAATTATGGCTTATTAAAAATTATGTCAAAAATGGGTATATCGGTATTAAGTTCTTATAGAGGTGGATGTAATTTTGAGACTGTAGGATTAAGCAGGTCGATCGTTTCAGATTATTTTCCTGGAGTAATATCAAAAATTTCTGGAATTGGTTTAATAGGAATTGAAAAAAAGATAAGAAATATACATAAAGATGCCTTTGAAAATATAGATGCAGTTTTGCCAATTGGCGGAATTTATAGATATAGAAAAAATGGAGAAACACATCAATATCAAGGAAAACTAATCCATTTACTTCAAAGTGCAGTAACAACAAACTCTTCAGAAGCTTATAAAAAATATGTGCAGGGTATTTATGATTTACCTCCTATAAATTTAAGAGATTTAATAGATTTCAGAAAGAGATATTTAAAACCACCAATTGATATTTCAAAAGTTGAACCAATTGAAAGTATATTAAAAAGATTTGGTAGTGGAAGCATGTCACATGGAGCTTTATCTAAAGAAGCTCATGAAACTTTAGCTATTGGAATGAATAGAATTAAGGGAGCATCATGTAGTGGTGAAGGAGGTGAAGATGAAAAAAGATTTACTTCTATGAGCAATGGAGATAGTGCAAATTCAAGAGTAAAACAAATAGCCTCTGCAAGATTTGGAGTAACTGTAAATTATTTAAACAATTGTAATGAAATAGAAATTAAGATTGCTCAAGGAGCTAAACCAGGTGAAGGAGGACAATTACCAGGATTTAAAGTATCTAATGAAATAGCTAGATTGAGACACTCAACTCCTGGAGTGACTTTAATTTCACCACCTCCGCATCATGATATTTATTCAATCGAAGATTTGGCACAATTAATTTATGATTTAAAACAAATAAATCCAAATGCAAGAATTGGGGTAAAATTAGTTGCATCATCTGGAATCGGAACAATAGCAGCGGGTGTAGCTAAAGCAAAAGCTGATATAATTTTAATTTCAGGGCATAATGGTGGTACAGGAGCAACTCCTCAAACTAGTGTTAAATATGTTGGAATTCCATGGGAAATGGGATTAACAGAAGCTAATCAGGTATTAACATTAAATAACTTAAGACACAAAGTTACGTTACGTACAGATGGAGGTATTAAAACAGGTAGAGATGTAGTAATTGCTGCAATGATGGGTGCCGAGGAATATGGTGTTGCAACGACAGCATTAGTTGCAATGGGGTGTATAATGGTTAGGCAATGTCATTCCAATACTTGCCCAGTTGGAGTTTGCACGCAAGACGAAAAATTAAGAGCTAAATTTGTAGGAACGCCTGAAAAAGTAGTTAATTTATTCAAATTTATTGCTCAAGAAGTAAGAGAGATTTTAGCAGAACTAGGAGTAAGATCCTTAAATGAAATAATTGGTAGAACTGATTTGTTAAGACAAGTAAGTAAAGCATCTTCAAATTTGGATGATTTAGATTTGAATCCACTTTTTGTTCAGGCTGATGCAGGAAATAATAAAAGATATTGTGAGAATCAAGAAATAAATAAAGTTCCTGATACATTAGATCAAAAAATATGGCCGGATATAGAAAAAAAAATAGAAGAATTAGGAATTTTGGAAAAGGAATTTTTAATACAAAATACTAATAGAGCTGTTGGAACTAGAATATCTCATTATCTTCATAAAAAATATAGCTTTAATAAATTAAAAGATGATTTTTTAACATTAAAATTCAAAGGTTCCGCTGGACAATCTTTCGGGGCATTTGGAATTAAAGGTTTAAAATTAATCCTTAAAGGAGATGCAAATGATTATGTCGGAAAAGGTTTATCAGGAGCTACATTAGTAATTAAACTTCAAGATGAAAGTAATTTAATTTCTCATGAAAATACAATAATTGGTAATACAGTTTTATATGGCGCAACATCTGGAAAACTTTTTGCAGCAGGCCAAGCAGGTGAAAGATTTGCAGTTAGAAATTCAGGAGCAATTTCAGTAATTGAGGGATGCGGTTCCAATGCTTGTGAATATATGACTGGTGGAACAACTGTAATTTTAGGAGAAGTTGGGGATAATTTTGGTGCTGGAATGACTGGAGGAATGTCTTTTGTTTATGATCCAAATAATCAATTTGAAAAAAAAGCAAATCCAGAAACAATAATTTGGCAAAATTTAGAGTCAGAGTATTGGATAGAATATTTAAAAAACTTAGTACAGGAACATTTTAAAGAAACTGACTCAAATCTTTCTAAAAAAATAATAGAAAATTTTGACAAGGAAATTTTAAATTTTGTTCAGGTGTGCCCTAAAGAAATGTTGGATAAATTAGAAAATCCAATTACTCTTAAATCTACTGTTAGCAATGTTAGTTAAAGAAAAAGAAATAGATGTTTTTTGTTTTGGATTTGGGCAAGTTGCAAAAAATTTTGTTAAAAAACTAAGTAAAGAAAATTTTAAAATTAAATTAACCACAACGTCTAGAAATAAATCTTCCAAGAAAAGGTTTAATGATATTGCTTATGATAGTCTTCAATTTGATGGAGATAATTTTGATACGAAAATTATTGAGCAACTTAAAAAATCTTCTCATATCTTAGTTTCTACACCTCCAAACGCAGAAAATAGTATTATTAAAAATTTTAAAGTAGCTTTAGAATCTAACCCAACTCTTAATTGGTTTGGATATCTTTCTTCCACAAGCGTTTATGGTAATCATAATGGTAGATGGGTAGATGAGAATACTATTACTACACCAACATCTAAAAATGGAAAAAAAAGATTATTTGCAGAAAAACAATTAAAAAAATTAAATATTCCATTAATAATATTTCGGTTATCAGGCATTTATTCGTCTGAAAATAATGTTTTAAATAGACTAAAAAAAAATTTGATTAAAATTGTAGAAATGGAAAATCAAATATTTTCAAGAATACATGTTGAAGACATTGCAAATGTTTTATTTAATTCTTCTTTTGCACCAAATTTATTAAAAGGAGAAATTTTTAATGTGTGTGATAATTATCCCTGTTCATATAAAGAAGTTGTAGAGTATGGTTGTAAAATTTTAAATATTAAAAAACCTGAAATAATTTCTTTTGAAGAGCTAGAAAGTGAAACAATGAAAGAATTTTACAAAGACTCAAAAAAAGTAAGTAATAAAAAAATGAAAAAATTTTTTAATTATAAACTAAAGTATCCTACATATATTGATGGTTTAAGTGAGATTAGAAATAATAGTATTTAATTCTAGAGTAATTTTTTTAAGGTTTTTTTTGTTTGATAAGCTGTGATTTCCTTTTTTAATAATTACTAATTTTTTTTTACTTTTAACAAATAATTTAAGAATTTTTCTAGAATACATTAGTGGTACAACTTCATCTTTACTACCGTGTATCATTGTAACTTGGATATTAGTTTCTATATTTTTTTCTAAAACTTTATTTTTTCTTCCATCTTTAATTAACTGGTATGTAATTGGATACTCATAATCACCATGTTTTAAGTTATAGACACCCTTTTTGATAGTTTCATTTTTCATTTTATTTGTAAACTTTTTCCACATTAATCTTTCAAGAAACTCAGGAGCTGAACCAATGCCTAAAAATCCTTTGATTTGTTTTTTAAAATATTTGAATTGATTTAATGCTAGCCAAGCGCCCATACTAGAGCCAACCAAAATAAAATTATTTTTTTTGATAACCTTTTTAATAATCATTCTAACCTCTCCACTCCATTTACTAATATTGCCATTAGTAAATTTTCCTGATGACTTTCCATGTCCTGAATATTCTAATGCAAGAAATCCAATACCTTTTTTTTTACATATATTTAAAATAGTCTTAGGTTTCTCACCTTCTAGATCAGACTTAAAGCCATGGAGGAAAACGATATAAAGGTTTTTTTTAAAATAATTGCTTAAATATCTAATTTTTTTAGTATTTGATATCTTTATGTACCTAAATTTATTCATAAAAGTTTATAAGGTTTATTTCTTAATATATAATTCTAACAAATGTCGTCAAAAATAAAAGTTTTACAGGTTATTCCAAAATTAGGGTATGGAGGAGCCGAAACAGGTTGTTATGACCTGGCACATTATTTACCAGAAAATGGTTGCGAATCTTTTATTGTTACCAGTGGTGGTGAATTACTTAAATATGTGAATAAAAAAAAAGTAAAATTAATTAGACTTCCTGTTCAAAGCAAAAATCCTATTTTGATGATTTTCAATTTTATAGTTTTAACTTTTATAATTTTATTTTTTAATATTTCAATTGTGCATGCTAGAAGTCGAGCACCTGCTTGGTCTTGCTTTTTTGCGACAAAATTAACTAGTAGAAAGTTTGTAACTACATTCCATGGAACATACAATTTCAAGAATGTAATTAAAAAGTTTTATAATTCAGTAATGGTAAGATCAGATTTGATAATAGCTGGATCAAATTTTATTTTTTCACATATAAATGACAATTATTCAAAATATTTAAAAGTCAAAAATAAATTTTTGGTAATTTTTAGAGGTATTAATGTTGATTATTTTGATCCTACAACAACAATAGATAAAGATGAGGATGAATTAATAAATAAATGGAAAATAAAAAGAGATAAAAAAATTATATTAATGCCAGGACGATTAACTTCATGGAAAGGTCATGAGATATTTATTGAATCTATAAACTTAGTTAATAAACAACTAGGCCATGAAGCTTTTTATGCAATTATATTAGGAAGTGATCAGGGAAGAAATGTTTACAAGAAAAAACTTTTAAGATTATCAGAACAACATAGGTTGAATAATCAAATAAGATTTATTGATCACTGTAAAAATATGCCTTTAGCATACAAAATTTCAGATTTAGTTGTATCAGCCTCTAAAGAACCAGAGGCTTTTGGAAGAGTCTCTGTGGAGGCCCAATCTATGAACAAACCAATTATTGCTAGCAATATAGGAGGCTCTAATGAAACTATTATTGATAATAAAACAGGGTTTTTATTTGATTCAGGTAAATCAACATCATTAGCTAAAAAAATTATAGAAGTATTGCAATTAGATGAAACAACGTTGAAATCAATGGGTAATGAAGGTAGAAAAAATGTTATGAAAAAATTTAACGTTGAAAAAATGTGTTTTTCTACATATTCAGAGTACAAAAAGTTATTAAATTAAATGTTAAAAATTAAATTACCAGATGGAAAAGATTTAAACTTTTCAAGTTCAGTCACAGGAATTGAAGTAGCTGAAAAAATAAGTAAATCTCTTTCAAAACAAGCTCTTCTAATGAGCGTTGATGGAAAACAAAAAGATTTAGATTTTTTAATAGAAAAAAATTGTGAAATCAAAATAATCACTGCTAAAGATAAAGAAGGCCTAGAAACAATTAGACATGATACTGCCCACATACTTGCTATGTCAGTTCAAGAACTTTTTCCAAAAACTCAAGTAACTATAGGACCAGTGATAGAGAATGGTTTTTATTATGATTTTGCTCGTAAAGAGCCATTTACTCAAGACGATCTTAAAAAAATAGAAATCAGAATGAAAGAAATAGTTGATAGAAATGAAATCACAAAAAGAGAGGTATGGAAAAGAAACGAAGCAGTGTCTCATTTCAAAAAAAAAGGAGAACACTATAAGGCAGAAATTATTAAGAGTATTCCAGAGACTGAAGATGTTACGATATATCATCATGGCAAATGGCATGATTTATGTAGAGGACCTCATTTACTATCTACAGGCAAAATAGGTAAATTTTTTAAGCTTACCAAGGTTTCAGGCGCTTATTGGAGAGGAGATTCAAATAATGAAATGTTACAAAGGATTTATGGAACAAGTTGGTCTTCTCAAAAAGATTTAGATGATTATTTAAAAAGGATTGAAGAAGCTGAAAAAAGAGATCATAGAAAATTAGGAAAAGAAATGGATCTTTTTCATTTTAGAGAGGAAAGTCCCGGCTCAGTTTTTTGGCATGAAAAAGGATGGAAACTTTTTCAAAAATTAATTTCTTATATGAGAGATAGACAGGATAAAGCGGGATATAAGGAGGTAAACACTCCAGAGGTTTTAGATAGAACTCTTTGGGAAAAATCTGGCCATTGGGAAAAATATGGAGAACATATGTATACATCTCAAACACCAGATGAAAAAATATTTGCAATAAAACCGATGAATTGTCCTGGACATATACAAGTGTTTAATCAAGGACTAAAAAGTTATAGAGATCTTCCTTTAAGAATTTCTGAGTTTGGGAAAGTCCATAGGTACGAACCATCGGGTGCTTTACATGGTTTATTAAGAGTAAGAGCTTTTACTCAAGATGATGCACATATTTTTTGTACTGAAGATCAAATAACAGAGGAATGTCTTATAGTTACTAATTTAATTTTAGATATTTATAAAGAACTTGGATTTGAAAATGTAATTTTGAAATATTCTGATAGACCGGATGTTAGAGTTGGAGAAGATAGTGTTTGGGATAAATCTGAAAAAGCATTATTAAAAGCTGTAAAAGAGTCAAAACTAGAGTACAGCATTAACAAAGGTGAAGGAGCATTCTATGGTCCAAAAATTGAGTTTGTTTTAAGAGATGCAATTGGAAGAGATTGGCAATGTGGAACATTGCAAGTAGATTTAAATTTACCTAAAAGACTTGGTGCATCTTTTGTAGACAAAGATGGATCAAAAAAAATACCAGTCATGTTACATAGAGCCTTATTCGGTTCTTTAGAAAGATTTATAGGAATCTTAATTGAAAACTATGCTGGAAAACTACCTTTTTGGATATCACCATTACAGGCTATGATAATACCAGTTTCTGATGAGTTTGATGATTATGCAAAAAAAATTCATACTGAAATAAAACAAGCTGGTATCAATTGTGAAATAGATCTAAAAAATCACAATTTAAATTACAAAATTAGAGAACATTCTTTATCAAAAATTCCTTTACTGTTAATATGTGGAAAAAAAGAAGTTGACAGCAATGCTATAACTATTAGAAGATTGGATTCTAAAAAACAAGAAACTATGGAATTAAATATTTTTTTAAAAAAAATTTCTGCATTAAACAGAGCACCCTCATTTTAAGTGGCAGAATTTAAATCAAATTATTTTCAGAGAAGAACAAAGCCTAAAGGCCCAAAGGCTAATAACAGAATAAACTCCCCTGAAGTTCAAGTAATAGGAAGTGATGGAGAAAATTTAGGAATATTAAATACCAATGAAGCTATAGCAATGGCTAAAGAAGAAGGTCTAGACTTAATTGAGATAGCACCAAATGCTCGACCTCCAGTTTGTAAAATAATTGATATGGGAAAATATAAATATGATGCACAAAAAAAAGCTAATAAAGCAAAAAAAAAACAAAAAAAAGTTGAATTAAAAGAAATTAAATTAAGGCCTGTAACTGAATCTCATGATTATAATTTTAAAATTAAAAACGCACAAAAATTTCTTGCAAAAGGAGATAAAGTAAAATTTACAATTAGGTTTAAAGGTAGAGAATTACAGCACTCTAATCTTGGACACGATTTAATGAAAAAAATTCAAGAAGATATTAAAGTAAGTGGAAAAGTTGAATTATTTCCAAAATTTGATGGTAAACAAATGATAATGGTAGTTCAGCCCCTATAATAAAAGATATTACTAGTTGTAAATTAATTCCAATATTTGTATAACGTCGCTAATTATGCCAAAATTAAAAACAAAAAGCTCAGCAAAAAAGAGATTTAAGATTACAGCTAAAGGTAAGGTTGTTACTGCTCAAGCAGGAAAAAGACACGGTATGATTAAAAGAACAAATTCACAAATTAGAAATCAAAGAGGCACAACTATTCTTTCTAAGCAAGACGGAAAGATTGTAAAATCGTATATGCCTTATAGTTTAAGAGGATAAAATGGCTAGAGTAAAACGAGGTGTAACAAGTCACGCTAAACACAAAAAAGTTTTAAAAGC
>MDSV01150359.1_pt1 | contig 16936 bp, 2 predicted proteins | sample 810851 | NCBI WGS metagenome assembly MDSV01 (sample SAMN05326640, study PRJNA326480) | marine metagenome | isolation source: seawater | place: Atlantic Ocean: North East | collected 2012 | reverse complement strand
GACTATCAATAGTAATAAACGATTCAATTTCAGCACCAGCATTACCAGTACCTGTTCCACGTATAACAACAGCAGGTGGTTCGGTATATTCAGAACCAGCAAGAACTAATTCCGAATGATAAACTTTATTTCCAGAAACTCTTACTGTAGCAGTAGCATTACCACCACCAGGTAGTTGAGGACTCTCAATTGTTACAATTGCAGAATCATAGTCATAACCAGTATTCTTAATCTTCAGATCAGTTACCCTACCAGAATCCTTAACAATCTTAAGTGATATTGTAGTATTATTAGCATTGTTAGCAGTAGTTATTGATGGAACTGTTAGAGTTTCATCTTGCTTGAAATCAGTACCATTATGATTGTTTAATAGTAATGTATAGACCTGATCATTAGTTAAAGTAAATACACCTGATGCAGAAGAACTAACTTCAATGTTATTTTTATCAAAGATACGAGAAATAGGACCAGAAGCATTAGAAGTAGATCCAGTTATCTTTTCTCCCTTTGTTATATTAAGAGTGTCACTAGCAACGACTCTTAAATAAGTATCAGGATTTAAAACTTTTTGTGTTCCAGGAATAATATTTTTACCTGGTTTACCATTCTCAACATCTGTTAGATAAATTCTAATAGGAATAGTGGAACTCTTTTGAGAGAAGAATAGATCAACACTAGTTGTAAACAATCCACCATCAAATCCATCAACAGTAAATGTCTGTGCAAGTGGATTTGGTCTAGCTGGGTTATCAGTATTACTATCAACTATTTGTGTACCTTCATTAGATTTAAAGAATGCAGGACTAGTTGAAACAATAGAAGAAGGGTTATCTGGAAGCAATCCTGTAGCATAGTACTTAACTTCAGCATATGTTTCTACACTATCTTTGGAAGCATTTGTAGAACTTGAAGTAAATCTAATTGTTTTTACACCAGTAGAAAATCTAATTTCACTAGCATCTGTATCATATGATACAGTATCAACATTTCCAGTCCATGTAGTATTCTCTCTAGGTGGTTGTCCAGCAGGTATTAAAATGATACCACTAGCATTACCATTCTCATCTGTAGTAATAGGACTGTTAAAAGATGATAATGAATTACCAGCAATGCCTGTATACCTATAATCAGGATTAACCCAACGAGAAATATCCTGTCCTTCCATGAAGACACTTATATTTGTATTAGGTTTAAGACGACTAACTTTAAATTGAACCGAAATACTTCTTGCAAAGAATGACAATGATGTTGCTACTACGTTAGAACCAACACCTCTTGTATTGATACCTTTACCAATTTCATTATTCTGAGGACTAATGTTTGAAGAACTTCCAACAGAAGCACTAGTAACACTACTGTCAGATATACTACTATTAGTTTCTGCAAATGAACCTATGTTAAAGAATGCTCTATCTGCACCAATCCAATTTATTTTATAAGAATTATAAAGACTTGAAAAAGCATCTTTAAGTTCATTCTTTGCAAGGAAAATTGAATATAAATTTGTATTGTTATCTGTAACCAGAGGTGCTACACTGGTGTCATACCAAGAATCAGCTGATGGTCCTATGAATGAATCACCAACATACTGAAGTACAACAAATGGATTAGGATTAACTGTCTTAGTAGCAAAGTTATTTCCTAACAATTCTAATTCTGTATATGGAAGAGTAACACGATCTCCAGATTTTTGATATCCAGAAACTGATCTTTGATCTTCTCTTGTATTAACTTCTTCTAACTTAAATGAATCCTCTTTAGATTGAGGTCTCATTACAGATTGTTGAGTATCAATAGAACACTTGTAATCAACTGACTTTAAAGATCCAATCTTATGTGTCTCAAAATTGTCCACTATGAAACCACTCTTAAAGCGATTTATTCCAGCAGAATCAGTAATATGCATGTTGAGTGCTTGCTGTTCCAAGACACTTAACGTAGTGTAATATTCTAATCTTTCAATACGTTTCTCCAACTTGCCAATATCACGCATTGTATAACGCTTGTTATCAACAGGTATAATCCTTACATCCTTACTACTTTCTGTGAAAGCAGGAACATACATGTAATACAAAGAGATAGCATCATTAATAGGATCAGGTTTAGATGGATTTAAAGATGAGTTACCCTCTTTAACAACAAATTCACCTTTCTTATTCAAGAACAAACCATCAATTCTATCTAAGTATTGCTTCTGTGTAAATGAGAATGTATACTCTAAATTAGAATCGGAAGCAGGTGTGCTAGAAACAATACCACCAGTTCCAGTAAATGATCTAGTATTAGAAGAAGATAATAGAGAATTATTATCAAATCCAGAAGTAATAGAATCGTTATCAACTTTTGGTCTGAAGTCTAAAACATCACTCAATGATACCTTACCAAGAGCAGGAGAATTGTATGTTGGAATATCTTCGGGACCAACACCAGCTTCATGTAAATAAGAATCAACAGCACAAAAATCACCTTGAGTATGCTCAAAGTAATCAAAAGCAATAACTAATTGACCTGAAGGAGAATCGGATCCTGGTTTAAGAACAAGTCTTGAAAGGTCATATATTGTATCTCTCTGACCATCATCAAAAGTAAATCTACTAGTAACATCAGTACCACTAAGAAGATTACCATTTCTATCTACAGTAGGTGGAGCAGATGTAGTACCTTCATAAACATATCTTAGTTTATATGCATCAGCATAACTGTATACTGTTAGATTTTCACTATCATAATCCTTTCCTCTGAAAGGAATAATATTGTCTCCAATAGAATCAATAACAATTCTCTTATTAACAACTGCTGTCTTTAATCTTGGTTTTGCCTTACTAACTTCTAATGTAGCAGTCAATTTAAGAGTTGGATAAGTTCCTCCTGTAGGAATAGATCCAAAATAAGTATCAGTAAATGATAGTGATACACTACCAGCAGTTAAACCACTAGCAGAATCAACAGAAGATGTTATACTTACTTGATCTGAGGTAAGATAAACAATGTCACCTTTACCAATAGAAGGTGCATCGCCTGGATCTAAAACTGTTACAAGGAAATTACTTTCGGTGAATGAAACAAATCTCTGAGTACCAAATGGCAATTGAGCAGCGAATGTTATCATTCCAGCTCCACCAGAACCAGGACTAACAAAGTCCCTTCTTAGGAAGTATGAAATTTTAGAATCTTCACTATCTGCAACAATTGAACTAACTTGAGTAGTTCCTGTTTTATATAAAAGACTTCCTTGATTAAAGTTATCAATTGAAGGACGCACTCTAACAACACTACTATTACTTACATCAGCAGGAAGAGATCTATCTAGATATATTCTTGATTTTAGTATACCAGATGGTTTAGTTGATTGTTGTACAAGAGCACGTACTATGGTATCAGTACTATCTGTAAACTGTACTAGATCTCCTTGTTGTAAGAACTTAGTTGCATCTCCACCAAATCCATTACATTCAATATACTTTCTTCCTAATTCTCCACTAAAAGTAAACTCAGTAACAGGAACAACTTCAGAATATGTTTCTTTATTCAACTCAACATCAGAAGTAAATGTGTTTACACTTCCAGAACCAAATTTAGAATAGAAAGATTTTACATTTTGTGGAGTGTATGTTGTTACTGCATTTCTAACAAGAACAGGAGTAATAAGAGCAGCTGTTGGAGTTACACCAGATCCAGTTGCCTGAATAGCAACTACAGATGGTGGTTTTGAATATTCAATATTAACACCTTCTCTATCTACAACAGTTGCACTAATAATTTTTCCACCTGTTGATGCTAAGTTTAATTTAATTTTAGAATCATCATATTCAACACCATCAATCCTAACCTTACTTCCTGTATCATAACCACCACCAGTGTTATTAACAATGAAATGTGAAATAGTATTATCTTTAGCAATTTTTAAGATATTATTATTTTCATCTCTAATAGTTTCACCAGATCTAAACTCACCAAAAAGAGTCTTTAACATCAAGGTTCTAGTACTCGTGTACTTACCAAGTGCTTCTCCTTCTACAACACCATATGCACCGCTTGCAATACCATATACGTATCTTCCAGGAGCAAAATATTTTGCATCATTTTCAGCATACTGAAGTGGTTGGTCTAAAATAATCTTAGTAAAGAATTGAGGATCAAAATATGACAACCCAAATATAGAATTATAAATGGATGTACCATTAGATTGTCTACCTTTTGATAGTATAGTATCAGTGTCTGGATTAAATCCAGATCCTTTCTCAGCAAGAGTAAAGTTACTTGGTTTTACTGTTCCGATAACTGGAGTAAATGTTTCATTGTAATCAACAATATATCCAATAGGAACATTAGCTGCTGTACTATGATCATCAGCCATTGCATCTGCATCATCCCAGAATACTGCTCGTCTGAGATTGTCTGCACCCATATCATATTCTAATAGAAACTGATCTAATTCATCTTTCTTTGCACTAACTGTAAGTTCAAGATACTTTACAGACGAATTTGAATTAGCTTCAATTCTACTAACCTTTGAAAATGCAATTGGAACTAATGGTTTTTGTCCATTTGGAGTAGTACTACTACCAACTCTACTTGATATAATAGCAATCTGAGATAATCCACCACCAGATTTATTACTCAACCAATTAGAATCAGCTAAAGCATTATACTTGGTTACAGAATCTGGGTGAATTTCAATGTAAATTGTTTTAATACCACTGTTGGTATCAAAGAAAGTTCCTCTACGACTAACAGTTTGTTTTGAATCTGTAGATTCTTCACTACCATTTAAACCAATTGATCCATCATTAAAGGATGCAGAAAGAAATACATTAGGATAAGCACTTAATTGAGAACCTTCAGCATTAAGAGGAACCGTATTATAAGTGTTTGTAATTTTATATGTGGGAAGACCACTAGTTTTTAAACGAATATCCTTTCTATCAAGAGTTTCTCTTGCTTTATTGATAGGAATGTACTTTGTTTCTTTATTAACAATCTCATATCCCTTAATATATGCCTTACCTGGACCTACACTAGCTAAAAGTTTCTGCTGTGCCTCTGTTGTTGTAATACCATTAACTTTTCCAAAAGCATCTAGAGGATAAATTCCTAGATTACCATTTTGTTGGTAGTATTCTCTAACATCTAGAGAGAAGTTATCAACAATATAGTCACCAGATTCATCATAAGTCCTTCTTGCTAAAGTTTGTTCTAGAAGAGAGTAGTCTGTTTGTACTACTTGTGATTGTACAGTACCCTTCTTAACAGTTAGTAACTGAATAAAATTCTTATCGGTGATTTCACCAAGATTATATTTTACAACGGTAAGACTAATTTTTAATCTATGAGCTCCTGGAGATGAATAATTACTTGATCCAGCAGAATTATCATATAAACTATCGTCTTCTTCAGGAGTAACTAAACTCTCGTCTATTTTAAAACCAACTTTTGCAGATGGTTGATCATAATAATCATCAATTACTAATAATTGTGATTTGTTTTTTACAAAATATCCATTTACAAAATAAATTCCTTCTTCTACCTGAACAGCAGAAGCATACCCCATAGCAGTGCTCTCTAGGGACGCTGATATACCTGTGTCAGGATCAGTAACAGAAATACTAGTAGGAAGTACGCTTCCATCGGTTCCAACCACTAGGAGTGGTGTATTAACGCCATCTACGACCTCTAGGGTCTCACCTTGACGGAATGTATCCTCATTCCCTGAATCACCACTATTTGTGTAATTAACATACACAACATCAGATGTTGTATCGGTAGCATCCTTACTTGAAACTACTGTACCAATAACACCTGAAGTTAAACCTTTTAATTCTACGCCTTTTAATTGACTAATATCATATTTCTTGTAAACCACTTGACCATCTTGGTTTACAGGTATTTCTGATACAGAAGACAACTTAACATAAGATAATCTCGTGTTAAGACCAACCTCACCAGGAATGACTAATTCACCCTGCTTGAAATTGTATTTACCAAAACTTTCAATCTGATTCTGAAGAATAGACTGTAGTTGGGTTAACTCTCTCGCTTGGATTGAATATCCAGGACGAAAGAGAACCTTATAGAAGTTTTTATCCAGTTCAAAATTGTCGTAGTATGGAGCTACATTAAGGTTTGTCTTCTGAGGCATCTCACTTTGTCTCTAGTTTTTTGGATAGAATTAGAATTCAATTACTAGCTTGATGTCCTCAATCTGGTCAGGAGCACGTGTAATTTGCCTTCTGTTCTCTATGTATACGATATCACCAGAGTTAGGTTCAATCTCAGGAGTTGCTAAACCACCAGTAAATGAAACTTCCACCAATGCAGTATTTTGTGCAGTATCAACAGTACCAGAAGCAGTTGATGTTCCTCCAACAACTGCATTAGCAGCATTAGATTCAAATGCACGAACTACACCACTATCAGTATGTGTAGTAGGTGATTGGAAATATTTCAAAATACCATTAGTAGTATCCCAAGAAACAACAGTACCTTTTGCAGTACCACCTGTAACAGTCTGGGTAATAGTCTCATCAGCAACATAATCTGCGGTTGCACCATTCAATTTAACTGCAAACGTTCCACGGCGTGTTGGATCTGTTGCAACGTTGGTTGTTCCATAATCTAATGGATCTTGAATAATACCAATCCTACGGAAATCATTATCTACAGGGAAGTCTCCAGAACCTTCTGCATAAGTTAGACGAATATTCGTCATAACTCTCTTAGCAAATAATTCTGCTTCAGCACTAGAACCGTGACCACCTTCAGGTGAAACAATTACTTCAAATCCACCTACAGCAGTAAATGCACTACCATAACCAGTAGTAAGTCCAGCGTCAGTAAATGTGGTAGCTTGTGTCAGTATTACACTACCGTAAGTATATCCTGAACCTGCTGCTTCAACACTAATACTAGAAATACCACCACCAGCAGTAGTTTCAAATTTAACTACACCATTAGTACCATCACCAACAATTGCTGTATATAATGTCTCTGAAGCTGGTAATCCAGTCGTTCCTTGTGCATTATCCAATACAACACTAACACCACCATCAACGGCAAGTGCTTCTACAGCAGTCCTAGATGCCTCTCCAGAAGCAGCAATAGGCATAAAGTCTGTTGATAGGAAAGATAGAACATCACCTGTTGTAAGGGTGTACATATGCTTCCAGATGTATCCACCAGTACCAGCAGGTTCTGTGAATATACCATTTGCAAATGTACCTTCGCCAGCACTAGGAGAACTCTTTGGTTCGTAAGTTACATTTTGACCTGTAGCATTAGCAGCATTCTCTCCATTATAAAGGCATTTAAATACCTGATATTCTCCATTCATCACATAGAACTTAGATCCAGGTAATGCAGAAGAATTAAGAGCAGTTTGTACACCAACTGTACCTCCACCACCAGCAGTAGGTGCATAGTTAGGACGATACATATCAAATTTTGGATTCAGCGTTGTACTCCAGTTGTAACGGGGTACAACAAGACGGGCAAATGATGAAGTAATCTTCTTGGCAGCGATTAGTTCTGTATATACGTCTTGCTTTTCAGCTTGGTTATCAATTGGTGCTGGTGGAATCTCTTCGGTTGCATACCTATATGTTCCAGAAACAGCAGTAGCACCAGAAGTTCCTCCAGTTATAGCAGTCTTAAATGTAGGTGTAGTAGTTGCCGTAGGAAGGATTGTAGTAAGTAGCAAACTATTAGCATGAACTTCAGATACTACTCCACTCCATCCACCACCACTAACTGTTTCACCTACGGAAAAATTTCCGCTTACGTTAAAAATTTCAAGATGAGCATCCCATTTAGAGGAACGTCCCACAAAGAAATACATATGTGTCTTCTCAGCTTCACTGAGGGATTCTAAGAATTGCTTCGCATTGAAGATTCTAAATTTTTCTGAGATAATAGCTGCCATTTGTCGCTGTGCCTTAGTTTATAGTTAAGCTGAATCAAGTTTATTTATAACTTATTTATAGTGCGTTTCTAATATGCGTACCAATAGTATGCTCTTCAATAGGAGAACCATCAACTCCACGGGTACAACCTAATAAACGATCACTCATTTTACTGGTATAAGAAATAGTTTCTCTACCGATCAAAATCTTTCCTCCTGCTTCAGGATAGATGTGACGAATCGCTGTCTGTTCCTGAGGTGTTCCAGGATTTTCTGTAACACTGTATTGTGTAGTAGTATATATTACTTCACCAGTTGCATTATATCCAGCACCATTTGCATCAGGTAAATCAGCAGTGTCAAGTACGGTTAAGTAGTTATTTATAGAAGGATACCCAACGTTGAAAAGATAGTCATTATCTGCAACCATAGTATTTGAGTTATTCTCAAATTCTTGTAGTTGTAGATTGAATCCTTCCCATTCCTGAATAGTATATGCGGAAACACTAAATCCGCCAGGAGATACTATATCACCAGTGCTCATAAATTTAGCACCTTCCCATTGCAAGAATCTCGGTCCCAATGTTCCTTGATTATAGGATAACTTATAAGAAATCCTTCTCTTGTCAACGAAACCAAAGTTATAGTAGAAGATCCTTTCTTGACCTCCACCGCCACCGCCACCGCCAGCACCAGGAATTTCTCCAGGAGGTCCACCAGGATCAACAAATCTATTTCCGTATATATCCACTTCAATTACTGGTAAACGACATTGTACTTTATGATCAAGTTCAATGATACTAGTTCCCTGAGAAGTCAGTGCTGTAGTAGGAACACTAGCAGATGCTATAGAAGTAGCATAGTATGTAACATATTCCTGTGATATAGGAAGTGGACTCAAATCAAGTTGTTTTTGTATAATAAGAGTTATCTTCTCTTTGCATAGTACAGGTGTACTAATTTCAAGATTGATACTATGTGCTGGTGTTCCAACTTCAACTCTTCTTTCAGTAGCCCACTCTGCACTAATAGCAACAGGAGATGGTTGTATAAGACTAGTATTAATCAATAATGTGAATAAACTATCAATCTTCCTACCACGTTGTTTTATAACATCATACTGTCTTGCTGTTACTACACTAGGTGCTTTTGTATATCCAGATCCAGCATTGGTTAATACAATATCAACAATCTGTCCATCAGAAACTTTTACTTCAGCTCTAGCACCTCCACCCTGTTGATCTACAGGAATGAAATGTAATATAGGAGTTGTATGATAATCTTTAGCACCAGATGGTTTAAGAACTCCAGTATCATATAGTAACTGTAAATCTGTCTTATTCCAAGTAATAGAACTTACAGAACCATTAGTAACCTCGCAAGTAACACTAAGACCTACACCATCAACATCTCCTGCATAACTGGATGTTTCAACATTACCAAAGAAACTAATTGAAGTATCATCACCTGCATTATAAGTTTTGGGAGAAACATACTGTGGCAGTTGATCAATTGTCCTATAAGAATCCTCACCATCAATTTTAATTATATCACCAGCATTTAAATTACTAAGTCCTCTTCTCCTCTCATAGAAAACTTCATCTGCTCTCTTAGATCCATACAACCACTTAGCAGTATTTCTTTGCATTCTATAATCAGAACTATCATCTCTAACTATAGAAATAGTATTTGTAGTTCCAGTTAATTCATATTCATCGCTAAAGTCAGTCATTCCAGCAAAGAATATATTAGAATTGTCTGTATTAGGATTACCACCAGCAATAGTAATAATTAACTCATCACTAGTAGTTCTATAAGATTTAATGTTACCAATAAAGATTTTTTTACCACCTATCTTCTGATATGCAACTTGGAAGAAATCGGAAGAATCTCCATACCATCTCTTCCATCCAGTAAAGTTATTAGCAGAACCAGCATCACATGTTAAAACAATTTCATTATAATACTGATTTCTTTCAAAATCGTATAATGTTATTGATGGATTAATATCTCTTCCATAAACAAGAATAATCTCTACATTACTTCCTGCAAATATATTTTTTGTAAACCTAATAGCAGGACCACTTATAGTATATGAATACGTTTCTCTTTGCAATACACCATCTATAAAGACTAAAGCAAACTCAGGATTACTTAAAACCTTTATTTCATTGCTAGGATCTAAAATTAAGAAAGGACCAGTAGATCCTTGCTTAGAAATACCAGTATTATTAATTCCACATCTTATATAATTTCCTACTCCATGTGCGAAGAATTTCTCTACTGCTAAACCTTCCTGTAAAGTTTTTGTATTTGATTCTTGACCCCATAATGGTGGGGTATCAAATACAACTTTATTTGGAACAGAAGTTCTATCAATGGTATAAGCAGGTGTATGTTGTAATACTCCACTCAACGCAATAAATAAATCTTCATTTACTTGAGTATCTACAGAAGTTCCATCTTCGTAATACAATTCAAATATTGTATTTTCTCCATCAAAGTAATCAGCATAAGAAACATCTATTGTTCCTACTCCACTGTTTAGTGTTGTTTTCAACACACCACCCAATGTTTCTATAGCAGACAATACATCTGCACATCTAGGAGTTTCAGAATCTATTGTTATATTTCCATTTGAATATGGAGAAATAGTTGTATATGTACCACTTGGTAATGCATTGTTTATTGATAACTTAGCAAGACCAACAGCATATTCATATGCTTCAACTGCTGCTTCTAGTTCTGAAGTCTTATCTCCTGTTGCAGCATCAGTTAATATAGCATCACCAGTTAAAGAACTTAATACACCACCAGTGAAATATCTTTCTGCATTTGATAATGTCTTTTGATTTCCACCAAATCTTACATCATGGGATATACCATCAACAACAAGTCCAATATCAATATACCAATCAGTTTCTTTAGTATTCCAACTAAATTCTGGATACTTATTTTTAATATAACCAAGAGACTCAGATTGAATGAACTGTTTATTCATCTCAATTTGATTTGCAGCATCAAGCCACCTACCATTCTTCTGGAAAATATTCTTAATCTTCTTAAAGTACTTGGCATTTAAAGAATCATCTTTAAACTGGAACCATCTTGCATGGAAAGTAACATCCTTTAATGGTGGTTGTGCAAATTCAATTTTATCTTCGTCAACAATATTATATGCAACACCTGGTTCTTGTAATATACCATCAAGAGTTACTACTAAAGTTTGAGCATTATATGGTTTAACAGCATTGCCATTTGAATCAATCAAACCAAAATCTGTATTACCACTAAGATTGCCTTTCTCACTAAGAGAACCTTCAAAGATTCCATTTATGAAAACAGGATTTCCTTTTATCTCAGCAGTACTCTTTGTATCAATTGATACAGAACCAACTCCTTTCTCTACATTCAAATTCTTCATCAAAGCAATGCTCTGAGTAATCTGCCTTCTAGTACTTACTACAGTAACATTATTCTTCTCAGGATCCCAAAGTTGAATAACACTTACTCTACTGGTATCAGAGGTCTCGCTCATCTTTGCATCAACAAGAGAGTTGATTACAACTTCACCAAATAATTTAAATCCAGCTGGATGAGTAGTTTCTTTTATTAAAGATCTCCATGTATTAATTGGAGTTTCTGATTTAACTAAGTATGAATAATCTTGATAATAGAATGAATCTGTTATTCTTTGATTAGCGTCACTGACCTTTCCAGAATCTGATTTGTAATAACCCAGATTATCATAATATGTTTTAATATCTGAAGAAAATTGATTATAATTAATAGATTCAATTGTTGCTGTTCTTTTTCTAGATAATCCAACTATTTGTTGTTTTTCTCTAAAGATTCCAGAAATCTTATTAACTAATAATATATTTGAACCTTTTCTCCAAGATGTAACTTTTGCTCTAGCAATTTCAACTGATCCTGATTTTTGTACAATGGTTTCACCAATACTAAAAGCATCAAGATCAAATCCAGATAACGTTAGAATATAGTTAGAAGTAAATGATGAATTAAGAGTCTTATCATTATGATATGATCCACCATTATTAATAATCCTTATATTCCTAGGTATACCAATGTTTGTACTATTTAAATAACAATCAACATTAGTATCAACATTACCATCAGCATCAATAATTCCTGTTACAATAGGAAGTTTCTTATAATCAATACCAATATTAGTAACCTTAATAGAATCAATTTCTCCAACAGAGAAAAGAGACTTAGAAGTATACTTGATAACACCACTACCATTATAAGGAGATTTGGTAGTAGTTGAATAAACTATTTTATTTGGTGTTACATACATTGCAGTTTTATTTCCCTGCAATGGATCAGAAGTAACATTTAAATATGATTTTTCAGAATTAACAATTCCATCCCTATCATAGTAGAAATATTGTAAGTAATTAGATTCCTTTCTCTTACTATAATTATTAGAACTTATTCTTGCTCCATATCCAAGTTTAATATTAACATCAGTAATAGATCTATTTGCTTCTGGTGTAATTAGATTAAAGTTTATACTTGGTGAGAAATCAAAACCACAACCAATCATTGATGAATGAGTAGTATTAAATGTATACTTGTAGTACTTGTTTACATTAATAACTGGATTTCTTGTGAAGTTTGTATTGTCAGAAGAAATCTCGTAATAGATATCAGGAGAACTAATACTTGATACTTGTACAAGTCTCTTATTACCTTCACTATCTACCTCATCAAAGAATACTGTACTTAAAGATACTTCTTCTATAGATGATAATGTTTCTGTATAACCCCATGCTATACTTGCTCTTTGGGTGGTAGCATCATAAGAAACTATTGTTCCGTCATTAACAACATGACCTGTAGTAAGATTATATCCAGCATCATATACTGAAACTACCGTTCCATCAAAATGATCAGATCTTGTAGTATTATTTTGTGCTCTTTGAACTGTAATAGCATTTGTACTTGTACTATCAACTAGAAGTATTTCATCATTAACGAGTAAAAGATCTCCTTTTTGGATATCACCACCATTAGCAACATTCAATACTGCATTTTGAATGGAGAATCCAACGTGATCAACAGAAAGAACTAAACTAGGAGTAGAAGTATCAGTTTCACCTGCTGCACCATCTCCTATAGTTAACTCGTCAAACTTCTTATACCCAGTTCCCTTGTTTGTAATTTCTACTGAGGTAATATGACCAGCAGAAGAAACCAATATATTTGCTTCTGCACCAGATCCAGATCCACCTATCAAACTCAGATTATTATAAGTCCCTTGAGTATAATCATTACCACCATTTAAGATAGCAACTCTAGCAACACCAGTATCACTGAGACTCGTTGATATGACTGGGTTCTTGAGGACTACATCTTGATATATTCTTTTTCTAACATAGTAAGTTGTATTTGTTGTACTATCATCTGGGTCAATATTAATATCAATTGTTTCATTAACTGCTACACCATGTGCATGTGATGTTGTAAGAAGTGCTACCTTATCTTCTAGATTGAAAATACTTAAGTTATCACTTAATGATCCTATAGAAACAATCTTTGCACCAGTAGTATCAATTAAATCAGAACTAGTTAAGAAAAGACTATCAGAAACAATGAAACCAGTATCTGTTACTTTTATCTTTACAGTATTTTGAGAAGTTGTAGATTCTAATACTTCTCCTTTAGCAGTAGCAGCAGAAATACCATCTCCAAGCGAAAGAATAGCACCTTTAGTGTATGATGCATTTTTATCCAATATCAAAGATAAAACTTTTGTATTAGATGATAGTACATTTGTACTATCAAAAGTTCCAGTAACTGAACTTAAAGCAAAAATCTTAGAAGAAACTACATTACCAACTATTGTTCCTGTAGCACCAGTAGTTGCTTGTGTAATAGTATCACCATCAAAGAGGTAAGCAACATTAGAAAGTTCAATATAAATGGATGTTAATGCATTAACAGAAGTTACAGACTTGCCTTTGACAGATTCTATTTCAGCAGCAGCACCATATCCCTCAGTATCTGTATCATCAATAACTACCTTTCCAGTAACAGAAAAATTAGATCCACTGTTAAGAATAGAAACTGAAGATATATCTCCTCTCTTTACATCATCAATTAATGCAACAGATAGATCTCCATTACTATCAATTCCAGATACTCTTAATCTATTTGAATTAACTGGAATATCATCTTGAGACAATAAAGAATTGTAATTAGAATCTACTGGTAGTGAGTAATAATTATTACCTAAGATATAAGGAAATACTGGAGATCCTGATGGATTAACAGTTATGAAATATGCATATGTTCCTTCTGGAAATTCTGGAGTTACACAATACCTTCCATTATTAGCATCTAAAGAACCAGATTCATCAACATAAGTCCAATCATTTATAAAAGTTCCAATTGGATATGTTGTAGTTGAAGGACCACCTACTCTACTAGTATTCTTAGAATAACTAGACATCATTCTAGTTATAGGAGTTGAAGAATCTACAGGATTAGTATATCCATAAGCACCATATATGGGGTTGCCATCATACGCAAACCCTATAATAGATGAATGAGATACTCCACTATCATTTGCTCTTAGTGTAGTAGGGGAAGCATAGTAAGCATATCCTTGTCCTAGAGATGGATTGAAACTATCTAACCAATAACCATTATCAGCATCTAAGTTTGATTGATTGTTATAATACCTATCCTTTCTCCATTCTTTAATAGATGCAGTCGCAGTCGCTCCATGTCCAACAGCAATAATTTCAACTACTACGTTCTCTTGACTGTAAAGATTTCCACCAGTGACTTTAACAAATCCTGTTATCTGTCCGTCATTTGAAACTTCAGCAACATAATCAGCAAATCTTCCTTTACCTACTTTATCTGTAATTCTAACTTCTGGTGCTGACGAATAGTACTCACCAGCATTATCAACAACAATGCTTGTTATTTCACCATTAGTAACCACAGCAGTTGCAGTTCCATTCCTACCAGATACAATGTCTACTGTAGGTATAGATGAATAGTCACCAGCAGTATCAACAATAACAGACTCAACTACTTCTCCAGCAAGTCTAGTTCTTGCAAGGGAAGATGTATTATTGATTAAAACATATGGAGGTTTCTTATAACCATCACCTTTAGTATTAACAGTAATATTTTGAATAGCACCTTTAAGAACTACTTCTTCATCTTTGTATCCCATGAATGGAATACCATTAATAGCAACACCAACGTCTCTGTATTGAGTCTCATAAGACTCAGTTACAGAAATAGGATGCTTTCTAATAATCTTTAAATGTTTCTGATCCTGTGCATCAGCAGGTAATGTACCAATGGCATGTGATGGGAATCCAGAAGATGCAATATAGTATCCTTCACCATCTTCAAAGATAGCTGATACATTAGGATTAAGATCTGCTATAGCAGCAGTACCAGTACTAGTAATCCATCTTAAATTGTTTTGAGCATCTACAATTCTTACATCGGTTGTGGAAAACCCTGCCTCAGATACTTCAACTTTGTCTCCAGCATTGGAATATGGTGCTTCTACTTCATTGTCAAGATTATATAAGACACCAAATATTAGTAAATCAACATTTGCACCAGAAACATTAGCACCATATGTTACAGGAGTGCCAACAGGGTGTGCTCCAGTGCCAGTCCTAGATTTTATAACAAATTGATTTACATTTTTGTTCTCATATGTAATAACTTCATCATCTAAATTAAACTTACCAGTTTTTTTCCACGCCATTGTGGAAAACACATCAATTCTATCACCAACACCAGTATTAGCGTCAACTTCCTTCGTTAATTTTGTTCTTGCTGCAATAGAGAACTGACCATTAACACTTGCTTCATTTAAAATGATTTCGTATAGATCTTCACCATCAAACTTACCAGCATATCTAACGTTATCAACTATAGCAGACGCATAGTCTCCATCTGTCTGAGATATTGTTTTTCCAACAAGATCATTAACGTTGCCAGATAAGATCTTTGCTTTGAGAGCATAAGATTGTACCCAATTAGATTCTGAAGCTTTTAATGTGTGATCTCTTGGATATGAAATACTTGGTTCTACATCAGTGTCAATAAGACAGTTGAATAGGAACTTTATTGAACTATCTGTTCCTTTAGATTGATAGAAAGAACCAATGTTCTTAATAAGAGTTCTCTTATCAATTCCCTCTTTAAGATATGCTTCTGGGAAATCGGTAAGGTACTGTTTCTCAAAACTCTTAACTAAAGAATATAAGAATAGGTTACTAATGTTTTGTACAGTAGATCCAGATACATGATCTGCTGCTTGTGTAGTGACAAAGGCACTCTTTTCATAAAGATCTCCTAGAGTCGTGTTACCACTTACACCACGACTAACTTCTAAGAACTGTGTATCTGTCTTTTTGGCATAAAAACAAATTTCATCATTTATCTTTATATAACCACTATCAGGAAAAGAACTTGTATCAGCAACAGTAATTGTACTATCAGTAGATTGAATAAACCCATTGATAGTTGTTGATTGATTTAATACATTCTTCTCGTAATAATCAATATCAGCATAAGTTTGAATATTGCTAACAATATCCAAAGGTTGTCCTTGAATTTCTAACTGCTCATAGTATTTTTGTATGAACTTGCTAAACAGTTCATACTCTTCATTGATAAAATCTGGCAGTTGTGACTCAATTAAAAATGAGACTTTATTCGCAGTTTTTGGCACTACTCTTCTTTATATGCAACGAATTTACTTTTTGACACATCTACATCTAAATATGCCTCACGCTTAACCTCAATATCTTTATTGGCAGGCTTGACTCGTAACTCAATACGGTTATCAGAGAATGTGCCTTTTAAGATTGTAAAGTTAAACATTTCAATTTCACCTTTCTCATAATCAACAGTTCCAACCGAATCATCTAGTAGGATCTTTTCACCAGTCAGGGAATCTAGTCTATATAGCACCAATTTGCCTTTTCTATCTTCAAGATATGAAGTATAGTTTGGATGTTCAAAGGTTGT
>MDSV01213689.1_pt1 | contig 16940 bp, 11 predicted proteins | sample 810851 | NCBI WGS metagenome assembly MDSV01 (sample SAMN05326640, study PRJNA326480) | marine metagenome | isolation source: seawater | place: Atlantic Ocean: North East | collected 2012 | reverse complement strand
TTTTGTGATAGATGCTTGTCTGCTTCTATTGTAATTTATTGTTAGCTTATCGACTAAATCTCCAGCATTTCTTGTTGCATTATCCATTGCGGTCATCCTAGAACCCTGTTCACTAGCCGCATTTTCTAAAAAAGCTTTGAAAATTTGAGTTGACACATTTTTAGGTAACAAGTCTTCTAAAATCTCATCTTCATCTGGTTCAAACTCGTAATTAAAAAACTCTTCTTTCTTTTCATCTTTATTAATGAAAGTTGGGATAATTTGTTCTGCCTGGGGAACTTGAGTGATTACATTTTTAAAGTTATTATAAAATATTAAACACTTATCAAACTGTTCCTGATCATATAATTCAATAATTTTTTTCCCGACTAAATTTGCCTCATTAAATGATATTTGTTTTTTCTCTTTAAAACTTTTTTTATCAATAATATAATCGCTATATTCATTTTTGATTTGATCATATCCTTTAGTTCCAACGGTTATAATTTTTAGCTCTTTTCCTTCGCTCAATATTTTTTTAAAATGTTTCTTGGCTAATTTACAGATATTAGCATTAAAACCTCCGCACAGCCCTCTGTCTGCGGTCATTACTACACATAAATAAGTCTTATCTTTTCCGGTTCCAATTAACAGTTTAGGAGCGTTTTCTTTGTCTGATATAGATTTGGTAAGATTTAAAATTATATTATGTAATTTATCACTGTAAGGCCTTCCCTTTTCAGCATTTTCTTGAGCCTTTTTTAATTTTGCTGCTGCTACCATTTTCATGGCCTTAGTAATTTTTTGTGTAGATTTTACACTTTTGATTCTTTTTTTTAAATCGTCTAGACTTGGCACTATTTTTTTGCTCCTTTAATATCTTTGATAATATTTATTAATTTCTCTTTAACATCATCTTCCAGTTTTCCTGATGAATTAATACTATCCAAAATATCTGGCTGATCATTTTTAACTTTCTCTAACAGGTCGATCTCAAATTGTTTAATTGCATTTATTTCTATATCGTCAAGATATCCGCTCACCCCTGTGAATATTGAAACAACTTGCTCTGCCACTGTTAAAGGTGAATATTGGTTTTGTTTTAATAGTTCAGTCAATTTGGAGCCTCTATTTAAAAGTTTTTGCGTTGAAACATCTAAATCTGAACCAAACTGTGCAAATGCTGCCATTTCTCTGTATTGTGCAAGTTCAAGCTTAATAGATCCTGCTACCTTTTTCATTGCTTTAGTTTGGGCCGCTGAACCAACTCTTGAAACTGATAAACCTACGTTAACCGCGGGTCTTATTCCTTGATTGAATAGCTCAGTTTCTAAAAAGATTTGACCATCAGTTATCGATATTACATTAGTTGGAATATAAGCCGAAACATCCCCCGCTTGTGTCTCTATAATAGGCAAAGCTGTAAGAGACCCTCCTCCATTCTTTTCGTTCAACTTTGAGGCTCTTTCTAATAGTCTGCTGTGTAAATAAAAAACATCGCCAGGATATGCTTCTCTTCCAGGAGGTCTCCTTAAAAGTAACGACATTTGACGGTAAGCTACAGCCTGTTTAGATAAATCATCATAAATAATTAAAGCATGCATTCCGTTGTCTCTAAAATATTCTCCTATAGTACATCCTGTATAAGGAGCTAAAAATTGTAATGGAGCGGAGTCAGAAGCTGTCGCTGAAACTACTGTAGTGTATTTCATTGCTCCTGCGTCTTCTAACGTTTTTACTATTTGTGCCACGGTTGACCTTTTTTGACCTATGGCTACATAAACGCAATATAGTTTTTTCTTTTCATCACCAGACTCGTTTGTAGCTTTTTGATTTATAATTGTATCAATAGCTACTGCTGTTTTTCCTGTTTGTCTATCACCAATAATTAATTCTCTTTGACCTCTTCCAATCGGAATTAAGCTATCTATTGCCTTAAGGCCTGTTTGCATAGGTTCGTTTACTGATTGACGAGGAATAATACCTGGAGCCTTAACTTCAACTCTTTTTCTTAAAACTTTAGGTGACAAGTTTCCCTTTCCATCTATCGGCACACCTAACCCATCAACAACTCTGCCTAGTAACTCTTTACCTACCGGTACATCAACAATTGAATTTGTACGTTTTACTGTATCGCCCTCTTTAATTTGTCTATCATCACCGAATATAACTACACCTACATTATCGCTTTCTAAATTTAAAGCCATACCTTTTGATCCATCATTAAATTCTACCATTTCTCCAGCTTGAACGTTATCGAGACCGTAAACTCTTGCTATACCGTCTCCAACCGTCAAAACTTTACCGACTTCGGAAACTTCGGCTTTTTCTCCAAAGTTTTTTATTTGTTCCTTAAGTAATTTTGTAATTTCAGAGGGATTTATTTCCATTTTAATTCTCGATCATTGATTGTTTTATTCTTTTGAGTTTATTTCTTATTGAAGTATCTATCAATAAACTTCCTACTTGTATTTTAACTCCGCTAATGAGTGTTTTATCTACTTTAAATTTGAAATCAACATTTGAGTTGATTGCTTGTGAAATTTCTTTATTAATTTGTGTTTGTTCATCCCGAGACAAGTCTTTAGAGGATGTAAGCATTGCATCTATTATACCTTTCTTAGTTGAGCACAATTTGATGAATCTTTTTAAAATTTTTTCCAAAAAAAATATTCTTCTTTTCGCGATAACTAATTGTATAAAGTTGTCAAAAGTTTTACCGAAACTCATAATTTTAGATATTTCTTTAAATACCTTTTTTTGAGTATCGATCTGATTAGTGGGGTTCTTTAAAAAATTTACAAATTCTAAATTTTTTTTGCAAATTTCTAATAGCGTAACTACATTTCTTTCTAGATCATCGACTTCCAATTTTTCGTTAGCTAGCTGATACAAAGCTAAAGCGTAACGCTCTGAGGTCTCATTGGAAAATGTTTTTACTCCACTCAATTTCAATCCTGTTTAAGAATTATTTTAGAAATAAATCGTCCTAGCACAGCTAATTAGGGTCTTCAAGATGATATATTGAAATCAAGTAAAATTAATTGGATCTACATCAACTGTAAGTTTAATTTTACTTGATATTTTGAGATTTTCCAAAACTTTAGCCAATGATTTTTGACACATTTTTTTACTATGAGATTTTATTAACAGTCTTGTTCTATATTTTTTTTTTCTTCTAAAAATCGGAGAATCTACTGGTCCGAGCACTGATAAAGTTTTGATTTGCTCAATTTTTTTTTTAATTTCTAATGCTCCATTATAACTATTCTCTTTTATATCCGCAGAAATTATGAGAGAGATTAATCTATTGTAAGGCGGAAGACTATTATCTCTTCTTATTTTTAGCTCATTTTCAAAAAATTTTTCAAGATTATTCTGAGTTAAATTCTTTAGAATATTATTTTCAGGATTAATAGTCTGATAGACTATAATAGAATCTTTAGAAAATCTGCCCGCGCGCCCACTTAGCTGATTGTAAAGTTGAATATTTTTTTCAGTTGTTCTTAAGTCATAACCTTTTCCAGTAAAATCTGCATCAACTACGACTATGCAATTTAACTTTGGAAAATTAAAACCTTTAGAAATCATTTGTGTTCCAACTAAAATATCTATTTTTTTTTCATTTACTTGGTTTATTAAGTTTTCTGAATTTTCTTTTTTTTTCAGATAGTCACTTGAAAAAATTTTTATGATTTTATCGGGAAAAATTTGTTTTAGTTCATCAAAAACTTTTTCCACTCCAGGTCCGTACATAGAAAAATTACAATATAAATTTTTCTTTTTGCAATTCCTTCGTGCTTTTGCATGGTAACCACAATGATGGCAGATAATTTTTCCTAATATTTTATGGTATGTTAAATATATTGAGCAATTAGGACAAATGTATCTGAAACCACATTCTTTACAAATAAGAAATGGAGCATAACCTCTTCTGTTTAAAAAAAAAAGAATTTGATCCTTTTTATCGAGATACTGTTTCACAATTTTAATTGCTTCTTGAGAGATTGAATTTTTATTTAATTTTTCCAAATTAAGATTTATAATTTTAGTCTTAGGTAAGGGAAAATTTTCATATCTTTTTTTTAGTTCAGTTTTATAATATTTTTTATTTTTAATGTTGTTATACGTTTCTAAAGAGGGAACAGAAGTGATAAGATGAATTGGTATATTCTCTATAGAAGCTCTAGAGATAGCCATATCTCTTGCATTATAAATAACGCTTTCCTCCTGCTTATAAGATGCATCATGTTCTTCATCCACGATAATTAGGCCTAGATCTTCAAAAGGTAAAAATAAAGCAGATCTAGCTCCTATGACAATTTTAATTTTGTTTTTAGCTACTGAATGCCAAATATTTTTTTTTTTACTTTTACTAATTTTCGAATGCCATATGGGAGGTTCATATCCAAAAAATAACTCAAATCTTTTTTTAAACTGCGTCGTTAAAAAAATCTCTGGAATTAGAATTAAAACTTGTTTTTTCTTTTTAATTAATTCTTTAATCCTTTCGAAATATACTAAAGTTTTTCCTGACCCAGTTATCCCTAATAGTACAGAAACTTTAAATTTATTTCCCAAATTTGTTAAATTCTTAAGTGCATCTTTTTGTTCAGCGTTTAGGGTATATTTTAATGCTAGTGATTTTTTTGATAATTTATTAATAGTTTTAATTTTTTTAAAGTCTCTCAAGTTACCTAGGCACATTTTTAAAATCATACCCCTGGGAACAAGATTATAGGTTGAAAACCAGTTAATAAATTTAATTAACTTTACGTTTAAACTAAAATCTGAAATTTTTTCATCAATGCATTTCAGTTTAATCTTCTTTTTTGTTTTTTTAATTCTGTCCCAAACAACACCAATTTCCCTATTCTTTCCGAATGGAACAATAACTAAATCTCCCAGTTTTAAATCCTTAATTTTTTTATCTTTTAGGTAAGTAAAAGGTTCATTAAAAATTTTTGGTAAAAGAATAGGAACTTCCATGATCGAATTTTATTGAATTTTAGAAAAATTAAAAATGAATTGGTCTTTTATCAACAGCTAAGGCGGCTTCTTTTATAGCTTCGGTGTGAGTTGGGTGCGCGTGACAAGTTCTAGCTACATCCTCAGCGCTAGCTCCAAATTCCATAGCTAAAGCCATTTCAGCTATCATATCACCACAATGAGGTCCAATTATATGAACGCCTAATACACGATCTGATTTGCTATCTGCTAAAATTTTTACAAATCCCTCTGTCTCATTGTTAACTTTGGCTCTTGAGTTAGCTAAAAAAGGGAATTTTCCCACTTTGTAATTTACTCCCTCTTTTTTTAGTTGTTCCTCTGTTTTACCTACATAGGCAACTTCTGGTGATGTGTATATTACCCCTGGTATGACATCATAATTAACATGGCCTGATTGTCCAGCTAGCAGCTCAGCAACAGCAATTCCTTCTTCTTCTGCTTTATGAGCCAACATTGGCCCCTGAATTACATCGCCAATTGCGTATATATTTTTTACATCGGTTTGAAATTTTTTATTTACTTTTATTCGCCCACTGTCATCTTTACTCACGCCAACTTTATTTAAATTTAATCCCTCTGTATAAGGTTTTCTTCCAACAGAAATTAATGTTTTATCAGCTATTATGTTTTTCTTAGTTTTTGTTTCGTTATCTTGGTACTCAACCTTGACATTAGAGCCTAAATTTTCTATTGAAATTACTTTTGAATTAAGCTGAAACTTAATACCTTGCTTAGTTAAAATCTTTTGAAATTCATTAGATATTTCTCGATCCATCCCAGGTGTTATAAAAGATAAGTTTTCAATTACAGTTACATCGGCACCTAACCTTTTCCATACTGATCCCATTTCTAAACCTATGTATCCACCGCCGATTACTACTAGAGATTTTGGAACAGGATTTAAGGAAAGTGCGGCTGTAGATGAAATAATATTTTTTTCATCAATTTCAACTCCTGGAAGAGAAGTAGGATAAGAGCCTGTAGCTATCACTATGTTTTTAGTAACGTAAGATTGTTTTCTACCTTTTTCGTAAACCACGACACTGGTTGGTGAAAAGATAACGCCTTTTCCCTTTAGGTATGTAACCTTATTTTTTTTAAATAAAAACTCTACTCCTTTAGTCAAAATTTGAACAGACTTATCTTTGTTTTTCATCATTTTATCCACGTTCAGCTTAACATCTGACATCTCAATACCTTGTTCAAAAAAATTTTTTTTAGCTTTATGAAAATTCTCCGACAAATTTAAAAGGCTTTTTGATGGAATGCATCCTACGTTAAGACAAGTTCCTCCCAATGTCCCTCTGCTTTCCACGCAGGCCGTCTTTAGTCCTAGTTGAGCAGCTCTTATTGCACATACGTATCCACCAGGACCTCCTCCGATTATTATTACATCAAAATTATCGCTCATTACTTAAAGATTTAAAAATAGTCTCTTAGGTTGTTCTAGAGAGTCTTTTACAATTTTTAAAAAAGATACGGCTTCCTTTCCATCTATTATTCTATGGTCGTATGATAGCGCCAAATACATTATTGGTCTAATTTTTACTTCTCCATTTTCAACAACGGCTCTTTCTACAATATTATGCATACCTAGCACTGCTGATTGAGGAGGATTTAATATTGGAGTTGATAACATCGAGCCATAAATTCCTCCGTTAGTAATTGTAAAAGTTCCACCTTGCAAATCTTCAATTGTAATCTTACCATCTCTTGCCTTTTGCCCTAATGTGCCAATTTGACTTTCTATTTCAGCAAAAGACAGTTCATCGGAGTTTTTTAATACTGGAACTACTAGACCTTTATCTGTACCAACCGCAATACTTACATTGTAATAGTTTTTATAAACTATCTCATCGCCTTGTATTTCAGCGTTTATAGCTGGATAATTTTTTAAACCTATTATACATGCTTTTACAAAGAATGACATAAAACCAAGTTTCACTGAATATTTTTTTTGGAAATCTTCTTTGTACTCATTTCGCATTTTAATTACTTCATGCATATTTACTTCGTTGAAAGTAGTGAGCATTGCAGCATTTTCTTGAGCTTCTTTTAATCTTTTTGCGATAGTCAGTCTAAGCCTTGTCATTTTTATTCTTTCTTCGGGCCCGTGCGCAATTTTTCTCTCGGATGGTTGAGGTTTAACCCCCATAAGACTCATAACGTCTTCTTTTAAAACTAGCCCATTTTTTCCACTACCTTCAATTTGTTGAAGATCAATTTTACTCTCACTTGCAAGTTTCCTAGCTGAAGGAGAAACTCTGAGTTCTTTTTTGGTATCTTTTTCAACTTCTTTGTTTTCATCTTCTGAGTGTACTGATTCTAATATTAAAGGCTCTTGTTCAAATATTTTAGGACTCTCAGTTTCGCTCAAAATTAATGGTTCTGTTTTTTTTGGTGGCTCTTTTTTATTTTTTTTGAGTTTTTGAGCAGTCGTTTTATTCGTAAATTTTTCTATTTTGGGAGGGTTATATTGATTGTCGTCTTTTGAAGTATCATTTTTTATCTCATTTGATTTTGTTTTTGATATAGAACCAAGTAAAGCACCAACATTTACCGTTTCACCCTCTTTTGCTGAAATTTTTTCAAGTACTCCATTTGATGGGGACGGCACTTCAACATTTACTTTATCGGTCTCGAGCTCGACCAAAGGCTCATCTGACGTAACTTTGTCACCAGCGTTCTTCAGCCACTTTGCAACAGTAGCTTCGGTTACGGACTCTCCAAGTGTGGGTACAACAATTTTTTCAGACATTAATTCGATTTCCCTACTACCTTTTCTAATATTTTTTTTTGTTCTGCAAGATGTTTATTATAATTTCCAGTTGCAGTTGTGGATGATGCGTTTCTTCCAATATATTTAACTTTTAAATTTTTAAATTCAATTATTTCAAGAGTTCTATCGATATAGTTTCTAACTGTGTTCCACGCTCCCATATTTTTAGGTTCTTCTTGACACCAAATAAATTCAGCATTTTTATATTTTTTTAAAACTTTTGCTAATGTTTTTGCTGGAAAAGGATATAATTGTTCTACTCTAATAAGAACTACCTTGTCATTATTAGATTTTTCTCTTGCCTCTAATAAATCAAAATAAATTTTACCTGTACACATTACCACTTTTTGAATTTTTTTCTCAGATTGTAACTTAATTATTTTTGAACCATTAACATAAGAATGATCCTCTAATACTCGATGAAAAGAATTTTTTTTTGAAAAATCATCTAAATTAGAAATACATCTTTTATTTCTCAGCAAAGATTTTGGGGTCATAACAATTAAAGGTTTTCTAAATTCGCGATGCATTTGTCGTCTTAAAGCATGAAAGTAATTAGCTGGAGTAGTACAATTTACCACTTGTATATTTTCTCCCGCACACATCTGCAAAAATCTTTCTAGTCTTGCTGAAGAATGTTCTGGGCCCTGCCCTTCATAGCCGTGGGGCAACAATAAAACTAATCCGCTTGCTCTTCCCCATTTGGACTCCCCTGAAGTTATAAATTGATCTATTATGACCTGAGCTCCATTTGCAAAATCTCCAAATTGAGCTTCCCATAAAACAAGAGTTTCCGGTTCTGAGAGTGAGTATCCAAATTCAAAGCCCAAAACAGCTAATTCTGATAGTAAACTATCGATAATTTCAAATTTTTTTTGTTTTTTAGATAAATTATTTAATGGAATATATCGATCATGATTTTCTTGATGTCTTAGTACTGAGTGTCTTTGGCTAAATGTGCCTCTTCCTGAGTCTTGTCCTGATAGCCTCACTGAAAAACCATCGATTAACAAAGTTCCAAACGCAAGAAGCTCAGCCGTAGACCAATCTATCGGGGCGTTTTCAGTGAACATTTTGTTTCTTTGTTCAAATATTTTTTTCAAAGTTTTATGTACAATAAAATTTTCTGGAATCTGAGATATTTTTATCCCAGTTTCAATTATTGTTTTTTTATCAACTCCGCTAACGCCTCTCTTATCTTTGCCAAGTCCTGGTTTGAACCTGGACCATACTCCATCAAACCATTTCAGCTCTGATTTATAATTTTTTGAAGCTTTAAATTCTTTTTCTAAAAAATTTCTAAATTCTAATACTTTGTTTTTAACTTGTTCTTCACTCATTAAACCATCAGATGAAATTTTTTTACTATAGATAGTTAAAGTAGTTGGATGAGATCTTATTTTTTTATACATAATTGGTTGAGTGAAAGAAGGTTCATCTCCCTCATTATGACCGAATCTTCTGTAACAAACCATATCGATGACAACATCTCTATTAAATTTTTGTCTGTATTCCGTTGCAATTTTTGCACAATGCACAACCGCTTCTGGGTCGTCTCCGTTAACATGAAATATTGGTGCTTGAGATAACTTTGCTACCTCCGAAGGATAAGGGGAAGATCTAGCAAATCTCGGTGCTGTTGTAAAACCTATTTGATTATTTACTATTACATGAATAGTACCCCCAATGTTGTGTCCTGGTAACCCAGACATTGCGAAACATTCGGCAACAACTCCCTGACCAGCAAATGCGGCATCTCCATGAATTAATACGGGCACAACAGATTTTCGACTAGGATCTTTGTGAAAAAATTGTTTAGCTCGAACTTGACCAAGAACTACGGGGTTAACAGCCTCTAAATGTGATGGATTATCTGTAAGACTAATGTGTACAACATTACCGTCGAATTCTCTATTTGACGAGGCTCCAAGATGGTATTTTACATCTCCTTCAAAATCTTGTGTGCCTAAAATGCTTTTACCAAAAAATTCGCTAAAAATAGCTTGATATGATTTACCCATTACATTAGCAAGAACATTAAGCCTTCCTCTGTGTGGCATGCCGATTTTTATTTCTTTAACTCCAAGATTTCCTCCTCTTTTAATAATTTGCTCTAAAGCAGGAATAAGAGACTCTCCACCATCTAATCCAAATCTTTTTGCACCCACAAATTTTAACTGCAAATATTTTTCAAAACCTTCTGCTTCAATGATTTTGTTGAGTATCGCTTTTTTCCCATTATCTGTAAAATTTATATTTTTTTCTGGACCCTCTACCCTGTTTCTAATCCAAGCTTTTTCATCAGGATCACTCATATGCATAAACTCATATCCAATTTTAGAACAATAAGTTTTTTTTAAAATTTTTAAAATTTCTTTGAGTGTTCCATATTGTATACCGAGAACACCGTCTAAAAATATTTTTCTGTCAAAATCTTTTTCGCCAAATCCGTAGGTTTCTGGCTTTAATTCAGGATGTTCATCTTTGGCTTGTAAGTTTAATGGATCTAAGTTTGCTATTAAATGTCCTCTTATTCTATAGGCCCTAATAAGCATAATAGCTCTGAGTGAGTCTTTAGAAGATTGTTTAGTTGATGCGGTGTCTGATATTTCTCTTTCGACTTTAATATTATTAGTTTGTTTTTGTATAGTTAAATTAGATTTCTTAGGACTCCAGCTGGGGCCTTTAATGTTATTTATTACAATGTTTGTATCTTCTTTTAAACCATCAAAAAACTCAATCCAATCATTTGGGAGTAGTTTTCGATTTTGAAGATATAAAGAATAATATTCCTCAATATAGTCACTATTAACACCTGTTAAAAAAGAGGTCTTTTTATATGTTTGATTGTTCTTATCAACGGACATTAATAGTTAATAATATCACAATTTTAATAAAATCAAACTTTAAGTTTATCAAATAAAGTTTTACCTATATCTGCTGGAGATTTTGAAATAGTTATACCCGCAGATTTCATTGTTTCGATTTTGTCATTAGCTCCGCCCTTTCCTCCTGATATAATAGCGCCAGCATGACCCATTCTCCTGCCTGGTGGAGCAGTTAAACCAGCTATAAATCCAACCATAGGTTTTTTAATCTTAGACTTTTTAATAAATTCTGAAGCTTCCTCTTCTGCGGTCCCCCCAATCTCACCAATCATTATAATTGATTGTGTCTCATCGTCTTTTAAAAATAACTCTAAACAATCTATAAAATTAGTTCCATTGATTGGATCGCCTCCTATTCCAATGCAAGTTGACTGGCCTAGACCATTAAAACTTGTTTGTGCTACAGCTTCATAAGTAAGAGTTCCAGATCTAGAGACAACTCCCACAGATCCTTTTTTATGAATATTGCCTGGCATAATACCTATTTTGCATTCTTCTGGAGTTATAATTCCTGGGCAGTTTGGACCTATTAATCTGCTTTTACTTTTTTTTAAAATTTGTTTTACTTTGATCATATCAATTATAGGTATTCCTTCAGTTATACATACAATTAATTGAATTTCTGCATTTATAGCTTCTATTATTGCTGAAGCAGCAAATTTCGGTGGCACATAAATCATAGTTGCGGTTGCATCAGTTTTATTTTTTGCCTCCTCAACAGTATTAAATACTGGGAGACCAAGATGATTTTGGCCCCCTTTTTTTGGTGTAACACCTCCAACTAATTGTGTTCCATATTTTAATGCTTGCTCTGAGTGGAAAGTTCCGTGTGACCCTGTAAAGCCCTGACAGATTACTTTTGTATTTTTGTTTATTAAAATTGACATCTATTTTATTGCATCTACAATTTTTTTAGCAGCATCATTTAAGTCTGATGCAGATAAAATTTTTAGCTTTGAGTCGTTTAAAATTTTTTTACCTTCCTCAAAATTTGTGCCAGCTAAACGTACGACTAGTGGTACTTCCAATTTAGTTTCTTTGGCTGCCTCTACTACTCCTTGAGCTAAAACATCACATCTCATAATTCCTCCAAAAATATTTATCAGTATTCCTTTTACATTCGAGTCAGAAAGTATAAGTTTGAAAGCTGCTGATACTTTTTCTTTAGACGCTCCTCCTCCTACGTCTAAAAAATTTGCAGGCTCTTCTCCGTACAATTTAATTATATCCATTGTAGCCATTGCTAAGCCAGCTCCGTTAACCATACATCCTATACTTCCATTCAATTTTATATATGCAAGATCGTGTTTGCTTGCCTGGATTTCTGTGGGATCTTCCTCGTTAAGATCTCTTAATTTTAATATTTCGGGTCTTCTAAACAGTGCATTATCATCGAAGCTAATTTTTGCATCCAAGCAAATTATGTTTTGTTTTTTTGTAATTATTAAGGGATTTATCTCGATTAGGCTTGCGTCTTTTGATATTAAGGTTTTAAATATAGATCTAACTAAATTATAACCTTCTGACATTTGTTTTTTTTCTAAATCGAAAGGACTTAAAATTTTTTTGATATTCTCATCACTAATGTCAGAAGAAAAATCAATCTTTGTGGTAATTATTTTATCCGGACTTGTCTCTGCTACTTGTTCAATATCCATCCCTCCTTCTTTGCTACTTATAAAAGCAATCTTGGAACTTTGTCGATCTACTAAACAAGATAAATAGTACTCCTTTAAAATTTCTGAGGCCTCTTCAATATATAATCGATTTATTTTTTTACCATTTGGACCAGTTTGTGGCGTTATCAGATTTTTTCCAAATAAAATTTTTGCCTCTTTTTTAAGTTCATCAATACTTTTTACAAGCTTTATACCGCCGCCTTTCCCTCTTCCACCAGCGTGGATTTGAGCCTTCAATACAAAATTTTTTGATTTTAATTCAGCAATTTTAGTATCAATTTCTTTAAGGTCATAAATAACTACACCTTTAGAAATAGGGGCGCCGAATTCTGCGAGAAGCTCTTTGGCTTGATGTTCGTGTATATTCATAAAAATCTCTTGTATTATAGTTTAAATTTGATTTAAGTAGATACATTCAAATGTTATTTAGATCAAACATCTTTTTTAAAGGATTATTATCAATTTTTTTTCTAACATATTTTGTACTTGGTTTATTTATTTATAAGGACTATGGGATTACTACAGATGAGGAATTTCAGAGATATTCTGGTTTTTATTGGTTAAATTATATTTTAAGTTTTAGTCCTTTTGAGGGTCTTCAACTTTTAGTCGATAGAAAACTTTCCTCTATAGGAGGGTTTACACTCCCGAATCCTGAAGATTATCCATTTTACGGTGTGATTTTTGATCTTCCTTTAGCATTAATAGAAACAATATTAAAGATAGAGGACCCTAGGCAATATTTTTTATTAAGGCATAAATTAAATTTTATAATTTTTTTTATAAGTTCAATATACTTTTACAAAATAGCTGAAAATAGATTTAAAAACAAAAGTGCAATTTTTTTTGGAGTCTTAATATATATTGGCTCACCAAGAATATTTGGTGATAGTTTTTTTAATAATAAAGATATTATTTTTTTATCTTTGATCACTATTTCTCTGTATTATAGTTTAAAATTACTTTCTGATTTTAGCAGTAAAAACATTTTATTATTTTCTATTTTTTCAGCCTTAGCTTCTGCTGCTAGAATAGTTGGAATATTCCTGCCTTTATCAATAATTTCTGTTTTGGTATTTGAAAATTTAGGAAAAAAATTCAAGAAAGAATTTTTATTAAAAATTTTTTCTTTATTTTTTTTATATATTCTTTTTTTAATAATTTTTTGGCCATATTTATGGGAGAGTCCATTTGAAAATTTTATAAGATCATTTTCAGTATTTTCTAATTATGTTGTTAATATAGAATTTTTATATTCTGGAGATTATATATCCTCTAAGTCTTTACCATACTCATATATTCTGAAATGGATATTTATTTCAACACCTATTATTATTTTAATTTTTTTCATAATTGGTTATTTGGTTGGTATTAAAAAAATTATTAGTAGAACTTTAAATATTGAAAAATATGATAATCCTTGGTCGGGTGATGCCGAAAAAAAAGATTTTTATATGTTTGTAAATTTTTCATTAATAGTAATTTATTTAATATTTTCAAATGTAGTTTTGTATAATGGATGGAGACAAATTTATTTTTTACATATATTTATAGTTTACTCTTCAGTTTATGGATTAGTTTATTTCGATCAATACTTTAATTTACCTCAAAAATTTAGAAATATTACAAAAACGATCTGTTTTCTTTTCGTCTTTATGATCTATGCCGAAATTTATAAATCACACCCATTTCAAAGTCTTTTTTTTAATAATCTTGCCCCTAAAGAAACTCATAAAAGTTATGAAATAGATTATTGGGGTTTAGCTGGAAAAAAATTTCTTGAAAGTATAATCAGTTTTGAAAAGGGAAATAAAGATAAAATAACTATTGGTGTTGCTTCATGGGTACCCTTGCATAGAAGTATATCAATGCTTGAGCCAAATATAAGAGAGAGAATTTTAATAGTTGGACAAGATTATGCCAAGTCTAAGTATATCTTTTCAAATAATATAAGTGAGATAAATAAAGAAAATAATAAAAAATATACTGTTCCAGATAATTTTATAAAGATAAATGAATTTAGAATAAATAGTAGAGTTGTATATGAAGTTTTTAAAAAATTACCTCAATGATGGGTCAAGTTTTTTCGCAGCTTCAAATAGTTCTTTGACTGACTGTACTGAATTTTGAAAATTTTTCTTTTCCTCTGAACTTAATTCTAATTTAACAATTTTTTCAACGCCATTAGAGCCAATGATTACAGGAACACCTGCATACAAACCTGTAGTATCGTATTCACCATCTAAATACGCTGCACAGGGAAGTTGTTTTTTTTGATCTTTCAAATAACTTTCAGCCATTTCAACGCCTGATGCTGCTGGGGCATAAAAAGCAGAACCTTTTTCAAGATATTTAACTATTTCAGCTCCACCCTTTTTTGTGCGATCTACAATTTTATCTAAAGTGTCTTTTTTTAGTAAACCCTCTTTGACTAAGTCATTTATTTTTTTTCCATTTACCTCGGTAAAGTTGAGCATTGCCACCATGCTATCCCCGTGGCCTCCTAGAACAAAAGATTTGATTTTTTTTACAGGTATCTTTAGTTCCTCAGACAAGAAATAGATAAACCTCGATGAGTCTAATATTCCTGCCATACCAACAATTTTATTCTTGGGCATACCAGAATATTTTTGTAAGGCCATTACAATTACGTCTAACGGGTTAGTAATACATATAACGAAAGCATTAGGAGAAGTATTTTTAATGCCATCAGCAACCTCTTTAATTATTTTTAAATTGATGCCAAGAAGGTCGTCTCTGGTCATACCAGGTTTTCTTGGCACTCCGGCTGTTACAATTATTACATCTGAGTTTTTTGTATCTTCATAATTGTCAGTGCCTATTAATTTTGTATTAAAACCGTTTACAGGTGAAGATTGAGCAATATCTAAAGCTTTACCTTTAGCAATACCTGAAGCTACATCAAAAAGTACAACGTCTCCTAATTCTTTCAACGCTATTAGATGAGCTAAGGTTCCACCTATTTGCCCTGCACCAATTAATGTAATCTTTTTATTCAAATTGTTCCTTTTTTATTTCATTGTTGGCATTGTAAATTCTGGATCAGATTTTATACCATCTGGCCATCTAGATGTTATGGTTTTCAATTTAGTGTAAAATCTTACACCTTCTGGGCCATGCATATGTTGGTCCCCAAATAAAGATCTTTTCCACCCTCCAAAACTATGAAATGCCATAGGCACAGGAATTGGTATATTTATCCCAACCATGCCTATTTTGGCTTTACTTGAAAATGATCTTCCAACATCTCCATCTCTGGTAAATATACTTACTCCATTACCAAATTCATGATCGTTTACTAAAGTTAAAGCCTCTTCAAAGTTTTTTGCTCTTACAACTGATAAAACTGGACCAAATATTTCTTCTTTATAAATTTTCATATTTTTTTTGACTTTATCAAATAGACACCCGCCCATATAATAGCCTTTTTCATACCCTTGTAGTTTTAAATCTCTACCATCTACTACTAGTTCTGCACCTTCTTTTACACCGATATCTACGTATCCTTTAACTTTTTTTAAATGTTCTTTGGAAACTAAGGGGCCCATCTCTGAATTTTTATCCATTCCGGGACCAACTTTTAAATTTTCAACTTTTGATTTAAGGCTTGAAACAAGTTTATCTCCGATATTTCCAACAGCAACAGCAACAGATTGCGCCATACATCTTTCTCCGGCGGACCCATAAGCAGCACCCATTAAACCGTTTACTGCTTGGTCAAGATCACAATCTGGCATTACAACGCAATGATTTTTTGCACCTCCTAATGCTTGAACTCTTTTTTCATTTTTAGCACAATTCTCATATATATATTTTGCTATTGGAGTAGAGCCTACAAAACTAACTGCAGCAATATTCTCATTATTAATAATTGCGTCTACTACCTCTTTATCGCCATTAACAACATTAAAAACACCTTGAGGTAAACCTGACTCCTTAAACAGTTCTGCTAATCTTACTGAGCAAGAGGGGTCTTTTTCAGATGGTTTAAGAATAAAAGTATTTCCACAGGCAATAGCCATTGGGAACATCCACATTGGAACCATTGCTGGAAAATTGAAAGGAGTTATTCCAGCACAGACACCTAATGGCTGTCTAAGCGACCAGCTATCAACATTTTTTCCAACATTTTCAGTGAACTCTCCTTTTAGCATTTGAGGTATTCCGCATGCGTATTCAACAACTTCTAATCCTCGAGTTAAAGAACCTTTAGCATCTTCATAAACTTTTCCGTGCTCAGATACAATTATTTTGATTAATTCATCTTCATTTTTTTCAATTAATTCTTTAAATTTAAATAAGACTCTAGCCCTTTGCAAAGGGGGGGTATTCGACCATTTAAAAAAAGCCTCTTGAGCAAGATCTACAGTTTTGTTTAAATCTTCGGTGCTACCTAGTTTCACTTTAGCTGTTTGTTCTCCCGTTGCTGGATTGTAAATAGGGGAAAATCTACTTGAATTCCCAGAATACTTTTTACCACCGATGAAATGTTCTATTATTTTCATAGCCTTTGAATAAATAAGCTTTTAGCTTGTTGCAAGCATTTTTTTTATAGAGCCAATAGCTTTTGCTGGATTAAGTCCT
>MDSV01067760.1_pt1 | contig 16942 bp, 6 predicted proteins | sample 810851 | NCBI WGS metagenome assembly MDSV01 (sample SAMN05326640, study PRJNA326480) | marine metagenome | isolation source: seawater | place: Atlantic Ocean: North East | collected 2012 | reverse complement strand
GTGATTCTATTTTGGGTAATTTGCACACTTGGCAAAACGTGCGCGTGGGTCGAAAATCGTGGAATGCGCAAAAGTGAGATCGGGTTGCTTTTATAGGTGATTCTATTTTGGGTAATTTGGCACATTGGCAGCAAAGGTCACGTGCGCAAAAAAGCCTAAAAAATGTGTTGAATTGGCGATACCGCCAAGACGGCACGCTGTCCCGCGCGCGGCACAGGCATGCCGCCGCGCGTGTGCGCCCACGAGGAGGTCATAAAAATTGTGCTCGGGGCCCTCGGGGAGCAGCAGTACCACGAGGTGCGAGGGGCGTACGAGCAGCACCGCGGCACGCAGGGCGCGCCGCCGCGGGGGGGGACCGTGCAGCAGCTGCGTGCTGCGGAGGCCGTCGCCGTGTGCGCCAGGGTCAAAGCCGCAGCGGCTGCGAGCGTCGAGCGTGAGTTCCGCACGGTGCGCACCGTGCGGCTGGGCGTGCTGAAGGCCACTGTTGCGGCGGTCCGGCAGGGGAGCCTCGCGACGGAGAAGGCCGCGCTCGACGCGATCGACGCCGAGTGCAAGGCCGTGGGCGAGCTGCGCGAGGCCTCGCGCAGGCGCGCCGCTGCAGACGCAGAAAAGTGCTACGCGCTGAAGGCGGTTGTCTACAGCGGGCACACGCTGCGGGTCGTGCAGGAGCTGCTGCACATTGACGAAAACATGCGCTGGCGCGTTGACGACGTGTTTATCATGCAGAAACTGCCGCGCGATCATGCGGGTGTGCTGCACGAGCTCCTTGTTGGCGCCCTGCTCGTGCACGAAGCACGGCTGCTTGCCGGCGGCGGCGAGTGTGCGCTCGGGGACGAGGACTGGCAGAAGACTGTCGACGACACCCGCGCGTGGGTCGTCAACCACTTTGTGCAGCAGGACCGCAAACGCGCACTGCCGGCGCGCATCCGCGCGCTGGAGGCGGACGTCGCGCACGCGCGCGGCGTCCTGCAGCAGCGTCTGCGCGGAGATCTACACGAGTAATTTGGTTCCGAGAACGCAGCCCTGAAGTGGGGTGCAAATTAGAATAGGAGCGGGGTTTGAGCAGTGGCTTCACGAAAAATTACTCCTCGAGGTCTCCGTGAGTGGTGGGTTCCGCTCACGGGGATCTAGACGAGTAATTTGTGTTGAGGAAGGCAGCCTAAAAGGTGACAGCATTGTAGCGTGGTGCAAATTAGAGTCGGAGCGGGGTTTAAGTTGTGGGTTTATGCACAGGAATCCCGCGAAAAATTACTCCTCCAGATCTCCGTGAGTGTCCTACGCCATAGACACCTTTGGTGCACCTCTGCATGAGGCATGCTCGCGCGCGTGCGTCCGTATGTAATATATAAAAATGCACATGCGACAGTGCGCCGAATGCTCGCACCGCAGCTCCTGCGTCTGGGTGTGCTTCTGTTCGTGTGGCACAGCCACGCCCCGGGCGCTGCGGGCGCGTTGCAGGACTTTCACAGCCTTGAGGCGGTGCGTGTGCACTCGCAGTACGGGCTCCTCGTGAGCACAAACTCGACGCATCAGCAAGTGACCCTGGAACCCGCAAGTTCAGCGCGAGCCCGCGCCTGGCGCGTGTGCGTGCACTTTTTGGACGCGCGGCGCGGGAGCCTGCGTGCAACGGGTGAGCACCTGACGTGGCGCGACATGCGCGCTGGCATCCTGGAGAGCGCCCCGAGGTGCGTGCACTGGTACGCGCCCGACAGCAGCAGCACTAGTGCGTGGCAGCTGTGCCCCGGGGGCGTGGACTGCCGCGCTGCCGGGAACGAGTCTCTCGGGCAAACGCTCCGGCTCGGCTTGCGCGCGCTCGCGCTGCACAGCGCGCAGGTGTGGCAGGTCGGGGGCGCTGGGAGCCGCTGGAACTTTACGCGACGTGTGTGCCCGTCTGAGGGCTGCTTTACCGCCGTGGAGGCCAAGGTACAGTTGCACGAGCGCTACAACGTGCGCGTCCTCAACAGCACATACCGTCCCGTGTGGTCGTTCAACAAGAACGAGACGTCGCATGGGTACTTCCGGCGCACGCCGTACGACGCGGAGGGCGGCATCGCCTTTGCCTCGCGCGTGAAGGCGCGCGAAGACAAACTCGGGCAGCTGTGCTATGCCAGCAACCCGGCGCACACGGGCACGCTGAAGGGCGCGGTTCTCCGCCGTGGTTGGGACAATACGACCCTTTGCACGTGCGCCCCGGGGGAGCAGCGCGGGGCAGAGGTCTGCGAAAAGTGCCCCGCCGGCAAGTATTCGCCCGCGCAAAACAACCTGCCGTGCGACGAGTGTGCCGTAGGACAGTACACCACGGCGCCCGGGAAAACGACATGCACACTGTGTCCCGTTGCAAAGCCCGCGACGATACAGCGCGCGTCGACGCAGGAGGACCAGTGCGTGCACTGCGATGAAATTGAGCAAAAGGAAAACGCACCAATGTGCAGGTGCGAGGACCCGGCGCTGCCTGTGTTCAACAGCACGACGAAAAATTGCAGTGCATGCTCGTCTGGGCATGAGTTTGACCCGCAGCACAACCGGTGCCGTCAGTGTGAAGCCGGCACCGAGCTTAGCGCCTTCAAGTGTACGCAGTGCCTGCACAGAACGTACGCCCCGCAGAACGCCACCGCCAACTGTTCAACTTGTCCGAACGGCGAGGACATCATTCAGTATCGGGGCGCGAGCGACGCCGACGCGTGCACAACCTGCCCCCCGCACACGTTCCGTGTTGACGGGCAATGCTTCCCGTGCGCGCGCCGCCCCGCGGCCGATTCCGGCAGCAACGCTACCACGTGCCGCTGCGCAGGCGGCTTCGAGTCGCAGATCGTTGCCTTCTCGGCGCGGGAAAGTCGCACGCTGCGGGCTGTGCAGGAACTCCAGGAATACCCATGTTTTGTCAGCATGAACACCATGGGGCAGGACACGGAGCGAACACTGGTGTTTACGCAAGGAAACGGGACAGATTTTGACGGCGTCGGGCTTGTTCTGTTGTACTCGCCCTCGATGGCGAATCCGAAGACGTTGGATCTGAATCAACAGGATGCCACACAGTTTTTTTGGGACGAAAAAAACCAACAGGTCATTGCATATGAGTTCCAAGTGCCTACGGTTACGAGAAGAACATACAGCGATGCGCTGGAGCTTCTGACCACAACCCCGGCCGGCAGTTTCGAAGCCGTGGGGCTTGCCTCTGCACACGCGCTGCAGTTTGAGCTTGACAATGCCAGGTTACTCAAGAAACCAGACTGCCCGCAGAAGTGGACTTGCAGCAGCCTTTTGCGAGGCCGCAGTGTGCACAAGCGCATGTACGCGGCGCCGGACGGCACACGAGTCGCGCTGGTCCTCAACGGCTCCACCCTGCTGCTGCTAAACACGGGCGAGTGTCCGACGACCAACAGTGCGCCGGGGGTGGAGATCGAGGAGTCCGTGCCCGGCAACATCCACGACGTGCAGTACACCGCCGACAACGAGCAGCTGATTGTCAGTTATGCGGGCGCGGGCGTGGTGTTGCTCGAGAGCAACGCCACAGCACGCACGCTGCGCAACGCGTCGACGGCGAACGCGTCTGAATGTCGCGCGAGTATGTCCTCGGTCAGCCTTGCGCGCCTGCAGTTTCTGCTGCACGGGGCGCATGCCATCGTCGAGCACGGGCCGGACGACGCGAGTGGCCCGCTGTGCGCCGCGTGCACAGCCGGTAAGGCGCGCGCACATGCGGATGCGCGCACGCGGTGCGCCGCGTGCAACGCGACGGCGATAGCGCCGGCGGCGGCGGCGAGCACGTGCTCACAGTGTGCGTATGGCGAAAAGTCGAGCACGGACCGTACACGGTGCGAGACGGACACGGAATGCTTGCAGCCGGTGCGAACGCTCGTGCCGGCTGAGCGCCTGCAGAAGTGCGCATGTCCGAGCGCACACAGCCCACAGTACGAGGCGGACGGGGGGGCAACGTGCATGCCATGTGCGGCGGGGACGTTCAAAGCACGGCGCGGGAACGAGAACTGCACCGCGTGTGGCGCGGGGAATACAAGCAGGCCCGGCAGTGCCTCCGCGCACGACTGCTACCCTGCAGAGTGCGAGCACGCGCTCGGCGTCTTTTTCAACAAAAGCACGCACGAGGGGCGCTGCTCGTGCCCGCCGGGGGCGTACATGGCCACGCTCAGTGCAGGGAATCACACGTGCACGCAGTGTCCGCCGGACACGTGGCAGGGTTCCGCCTCCCGCAACGATAGCTGCCATGCGTGCGGGCAGGGCACGGGCTTGGGCACCCGCGGGGCGCAGGGACAAACGTCGTTCGCGGCGTGTGTGTGCGCCGCCGGGAAGCAGTTTGAGAGCGGGAAGAGCGCGTGCGACTGGTGCCCGCTGGGGGCCTTTGGCGCCGCGCTCAACGCCACGCAGCGCTGCACACCGTGCACGGGCGAGACACTTACGACGTCCGGGCGCGGGGCGTCGAACAGTACGCAGTGCAGAACATGCGAGCCGGGGTTCTTCTACAACAAGTCCGGCGACGGCACCGGGTGCTCGCGCTGCCCGCCGGGGTCTGGATTCAACAGCAGCCGCAAAGCGTGCAGCGTCTGCAGGGCCCACTACTTTGGGCCAACCGACGACGGCTCCGGGGTGTGTGCGCCGTGTCCGAACGCGACTTGGACCACGCCCGGGGCGTCGAGTGCGACGCAGTGCGTGCGGTGCGCGGGCGGCGCGGGCTGGAGCGACGATGCCATGCAGTGCGTCACGTGTCCTCGTGGGCTTTACTCGGACAACAGCACAGGGCGCTGCCAGCCGTGCACCCGCGGACGGACCTCCTTCCAGGGCTCGCCGCTGTGCATGTGCCAGCTCGAGCAGGTACTGCGGGAGGGCACGTGCGCGCGGTGCACCGCCGGTACGGACCTCGTAAAGACAGAAAACGGGACGTTTGAGTGCAGAAACTGCAGCGCTGTGCGCTGCCCAGCAGATCCAGAGTGCGCCACGCCGTCGTACTCTGTCAACATCGACTTACAAACAGCCTACAACGTCTCTGACATCTCCGCACTCGCACAGATGCTGTCGGTGCTCAGCGATGTCTGTTCACAGCACATCTCCGTGGAGAATCTCGGGGACTTTCGGTACCGGGCGACCTTAAAAACGCAAAGCGCGGACTCGGGCGTGGAAATCGCAGAGCTCATCAACAAAACGAAAACTACCGTTCGGGCCTACCCCGGGGCCGCAATTCGGACACCTTCCCCTCCCGCGAGTGGCAGTGGCGGCGCAGACGGCGGAGGCGGCGGTGGTTCAGCGGGCGCGGCCGCGGGCGCGGTCGGTGCGCTACTTGGAGTTGGGGTTGGGGTTGGGGTGTACATGAACTCAAAAAAATCAACGCAGCATCAGGGCACAGTCGGCGTGAACTTTACGCATATCGTGCCGTGCGCTGTGTACCACATGGTGCCCGTGAAGTTCTTACACGAGGCATCGTAACGGTGCGGTCGCCGTACTGGCCGTAACCAGGGCCGAAAATCGGACTTGATCGTACGAACCCCCCCTGGGGTCGGGATTCTCCACGCACGGAGATCTAGAGCAGTAATTTTCCGCGAAGCCACTGCTCATACCCGGCTCCCATTCTAATTTGCACCACGCCTGGGCTGCCTCCTCGAAACCAAATTACCCGTGTAGATCCCCGCGAGCGGTTCAGACTGGGGTCGGGAGGAGGGAACCTGGCATGCACTCCTTTTCTGAGAACGGAAACGATTTTGTAGGAAGATTACTGCACGAGGCAGGGTTCCGCGTTGGACCTTGTCCGCATTTTCCCAACGCCAAACGGCCAGTACGGCAGCAAATCTCTGCAGCGGTCAAATTCAAATATTTTGTATGGATCCCGTTTGTCCCGGCGAAGGGCGCTTTTTGGAATCTAAATCCGGCGAAAATTCACAAACCCCTATAAAACAAGTGCTGGCGTTTGCAGGCAACGCGTGGCACGCGTAATGAAGGGGGAGCGCGCTTGCAAGACAAAAGCCAAAGAACGCATATCGCAGACGAGTGACGTCGGCGAGCGCGACGCACTGCAGGGGCATCCGTTCGACGTCCCGGGCGAGGTGTCCCGCGCGTTTCCCAATTTCACCTGTATCAGCGACAACAAGTACGTGTGCAAAAAACCCCCCGACGAATTTCTGCCCTTGAAGCACAAGTGCCGCGAGAACAGGCTGCTCGCTGTCGAGTGTGGCGAGTGTCGACCAACGTGCAGGAACAAGCGGCTGCAAACGCCGAAAAAGTGGGCCAAGGTCCAAGTGCGCAAGACGGGCAATGGGACGGGGTGGGGGCTGTTTGCCGTCGGCCGCAGCGTGAAACCTGGAAAGGTAATCGGTAGGTACGATGGTGAGGTGCTTAGCCTGAAGATGATGCAGCAGCGAATGGCGAAAAAGAAGCGCGACGACGATCGGTACGTGATGAAGCTCGGAAAAGAGCTGCACGTGGATGCAGAGAAATATGGAAACGTGACACGCTTTATCAACCACCGCTGCCAAGGTGCCAACTGCGTCGTCAAACGGAAGCGCATCTACGGACAAGAGTACCTCGGCGTCTACGCCAAGCGCAGGATCGAGATTGGGGAGGAGTTTACTTTCGATTACGGCGAGGATTTCATGAGCAACTTGGGTTTCAACTGTCGATGTGCCGCGGGTGCCATGTGCAGGCAGGCATCCCGCCGGGGGTCTCCGCAGGCGCCACGCAGGGTTTCCTTGAAGGCAGCCTATGCCTAGCTACACTGGAAGCTAAGCCCACCATAAACACTCAGGGAGATCTGCGGGAGTAATTTTCTGTGAAGCCACTGCTCAAACCCAGCTCCCATTCTAATTTGTACCCACTCTGATCGTAGGAATCCCCCCCTGGGGTCCGGATTCTTTCAGACTGGGGTGTGGACGAGGAAATATAAACTCGGGCCAACGAAGCAAAAAACTGTACCGGGAATTTCTTCGCTGGCACGAGTTTATATTTCCTCCTCCTCACCCCAGTCTGAAAGAATCCGGACCCCAGGGGGGGGATTCCTACGATCAACTCTACAATGCGGGCACCCTCTTTGGGGCTGCCTTCCCGACACCAACTTACTCGTCTAGATCTCCGTGAGCGGAGACTATCGGATTTATTTGTACTATAAATTTTATTTGATATTCCAACCTATCAACCCTTTTGTTGGACTTAGCTCCGAGTGTCCCCCGGTCCGCTGCCCCCGGTCCGGCGCCGAGAGCAAATAAAGAACTACGAGGGCTAGGGTTTGATCGGCTGCGGGGGTGACATAAAGTACTCGTTGTTGTCTGTAGAGATAAACGTGACCATGTTGAGGTACATGAGCATAACACACACGTTTTGGGCAATCATCGCCCACAGGCGCGAGTTCACAAACTTGATGCAGGTGACCTTGGAGTCTGACAGGTGGATGTAAGCAAAGAAGGCGTTGATGACGTCGATGATTACGGCAAAGAAGCCAGACGAGAAGCCGCTCGTGCTTATGCTCTTGCAGCCAACTGCGATGCACGCGGCCAAAACGAGGGCGGGGGCCACAACGTTGTGCGGTGTAGAGGGAGAGACGGCAGCGTAGACGGTAAAGGTGTACATGACTGAAAAGGCAGTAAACAGCCAGGGCTGCGCGACGGCGGTCGTGAGGTATAGGAAAATAAAGTAGACGAGTGCAAAATTTAGCCAGAAGAGCGCGTCGAGCATGAGAATGTCGCTTTCGAGCATGTCGGCAGTGATGGTAACGTGCGGGTCGTACTTTTTGTCGTCGCCAATGTTGTGCTCCAGCGCATGGTATACGATGGCGAACACAAGGACACATATGCTGTATAGCAGAACGACATTGTCGATGCCAGACATGAGCACCCTACGAGGGCTTGCTTGTGAGTAGGAATCTAACATGAAGCGCTGTATTTCTGGCGTGACAACGACGCGCGGCCGGAAAATTCCCGTGTGCACGTTGATGAGGTTTTCATGTGTGTGTGTGTACTCGCGCAAGACGTCTGAGAGAACAGAGATGCGCGGATCAAAAGTGTCGCTTTGGTTCAGTACATATGGATTGCGCTGCACCGCCTCCACCACCTCCCAGAGCTCTGTCGGAGATATCAACTTGGTGGCGTCGTAGTCACCGTTCTGCAGCTCGTACACTAGTAGCCTGCCCATGCATAGACAGAAAAAAAAAGCATTGTAAGCAAACACAACGGCGCGGGCAAACACACAACGGCACGAGCAAAAAACCGATGCGGGCAAAACCCACGGCACAAGAAAAAAAACGATGCGGGCAAACACACAACGGCGCGGGCGAAAAAACGATGCGGGCAAACCCCACGGCACGAGCAAAAAAAAGATGTGGGCAAACACACAACGGCGCGGGCGAAAAAACGATGCGGGCAAACCCCACGGCGCGGGCAAAACCCACGGCGCGGGCAAACACAACGGCGCGGGCAAAAAACGATGCGGGCAAAACACACGGCACGAGCAAAAAAAAGATGCGGGCAAACCCCACGGCGCGGGCAAACCCCACGGCGCGGGTAAAAAAACGATGCGGGCAAACCCCACGGCGCGGGCAAAAAAACATGCGGGCAAAACCCACGGCGCGGGCGAAAAAACGATGCGGGCAAAACCCACGGCGCGGGCAAACACACAGCAAAATGCTTCGGGCGCACCTGTACATGCACGCGGTGCTCATTGCTGTTATCATAAACTGCGAAACAATGTAAATCGTGCCTGTGCGGATAGAGCTGTCTGTGCTGAGGAGGCCATCGGGGATCATTGCGTCCGCGGGCGACGGTGTAATATAAAACATCGCGGGCACAGGCGCGCAATTCAAGACATCTTGTTTTTGCCGGAAGCTGTGGGGTGTGAATTATGCTTGTGTGCGTGGGAACCGGCAGCACATTTGCCCAAGGGGGTGCTGTTTGTGTACTGGTAGGGTATATAAGACACACCCTGCAGATGGCAAGCGACATGCGCAGACGCCGGATGCGAGGTGGCGTGGTGCCGTTGCTGGCGCTTGTTATTTCGGCGCTGCTGGTCGGAATACGGGCCGACACGCGCCCACCCGAGTGCGGGGATTTTGCGCTCGACGCGGGTGAGGTGTGCGACGACGGGAACGCGGTGGCGGGCGACGGGTGCAGCGGGACGTGCACGATCGAGACGGGGTACATGTGCGAGTATCACTACCGCACGCCGGAGCAGCAGGGGACTCCGGGGGTGCGGTATGAGTGGGGGGCGGACAAGACGGTGACGCTGACGGCCGAGGCCGAGGCGTGCGAGGGCACGAAGCTCTGCGCGCAGGGCTCGCTGTGGGTGCCGGAGAACTGGGCGTCGCTGTACGAGGCGGGGGCGGTGCTGCCGCCCGGGGGCTACTATTGCGGGTCAATGTGCGAGATGTTTGCGGCGCCGGCCGGGTACCGCGTGAACGCGGCGTGCGATGTCGTCGGTGTGAACGAGTGCATCGAGGGGCTCGCGGCGTGCGCGTTCAACGCCGAGTGCGAGGACAAGCTGCCGCACGAAACGACGACGGGCAACGGGTACGTGTGCCGCTGCGACTCGCAGTACTTCACCACGGACGCGAACGGGATGGGGTGTGCGCAGGCGGGCGTGGAGATCACGGTGATCGTGGCAGGCAAGCCCGCGTACGACCCCGCGGAGGACCCCCCGCCGGACCGCGCGGTGGTGCAGGCGCTGCGCGGGCCGTTTATCGACCTGCTGCTCGCGCAAAACTATGCGACCGGGGTGACGCGGGAGGCGCTGCTCGAGGGGGTCGAGCAATACGACCCCGAGCTCGTGAGCGCGTCGGGCGTCGGGGATTTCTCGGGGCGTGCGCTCTGGGCGCTCAAGGTGCGCATTGCGAGCGCGCAGGCCAACCTGGCGATGGTGAGCGCGGGGGCGCTCTGGCGCGACGCCGCGCAGCTGGGCACGGTGTTCACGGCCGCAGAGGTCGGGGGCGTGCAGGCCCACCTGCTGCATACGTCGTCGCGCTGCGCGAACGACGACGCGCGGCAGTGCGTGCTGGACGCGGACTGCCTCGGGGGCGCGGCGTGCTCGGCGGGCGTGCCGGACGTGCAGGTGGCGGTGCTCTCGGCTGGCGGCTCGCGCGACTCGATCACGGTGCCGTCCTCGGGCATTGAGCTCGTCTCGGTGACGTACGACGTGACGCAGACGGCGTGGACGGCGCGCCTGCGCTACGACGACACGGTCGCGGACACGATGGACGTGCTGTACGTGTCGCACATGCCCGTGCCGCTGACCGCAGAGGCGCAGAGCACGTTCCGCCCGGACGAGTTCCCGTGCCTCCCGGTCGGGACCGGGCAGTTCCAGCAGCGCCGCGCGGACAATGTGTGCTGCCTCGCGCAGGTGGACGCGCTGTACACGACGGTGACAGGCTTTGGCGACTACCTCGGCGACGGCGCTGGGGCGCTCGGCGCCGCGCTGGCGCGCAACGGCCCGTGCGAGACGAACGGCGCGCCGCCAAACGCCACGGACGCGCTGCTCGACACCTCGCAGGACTTTGTCGCGGGCCCGCTCGCGCGCATGACGCGGTCGACCGCGACCCTCGACACGGTGATCACGCACGGCTACCAGGACGTGATCGTGTTCCTCGCGGAGGAGGACATGCGTGCGTTCGGGGGCATCCAGACGGACATTGACGGCGGCTTCCGCCTCGAGTTCTTCATCGGCATGGCGCACCTGCGCGCGACCTCGACGCAGGCGCTGAGCGCCGCGTTCTCGCACGTCAAGGTCACCGCGGAGATTACGCAGACCTACATGTTCACGACGACGGCCGAGACCGAGAGCACGTTTGTGGACGACATCAACGTCAACCTCGTGCAGGTGCGCACAGGCGCCGCCGGCAGCGAGTACCTCAAGTTTGCGCGCGTGCAGGTCACGCTGCCCGCGAGCCTGCAGGCCCCGACGGACGTCGCGGGCATCATCCCGCTCGGCTCCGCGCGCGCCACGACGGGCTTCTCGGTCGACTCGGCCGACGCGCCCGTGTACCCGTGCCTCGCCGGCGACCTCACCGCGCTCGCGGCGACCCTCGCGGGGCTCGAGTGGTGCGCGTTTGCGGACCCGCTCTGCGCTCCGGTCGGCCCCGCGCCGATCGGCGCGGGCAACCAGGTGTACTTTATCTTTCCGCTCCCGACGGGCTTCTGGAGCGAGGAGCAGCTCGACAGCACGAGCCTGCTGAGCAAGTTCCTCTTCCTCGACTTTATGATCAGCGCGTTCGACGCCGCGGGCAAGCGCGTGTACGACCGCGTGCAGACGCGCACGCAGATCACGCGCCTCAGCGTCGCCGCGCAGTGCGAGACGCAGCAGATCACCGCGGGCATCACCGACATCATGGAGATCGACCTCTTCCTGGGCCTCGCGCCCTCGGACGCGCTCTTCGACGAGTCGCTGGTGCAGGCGCTCGACATCACCAGCGGCAACGGGCCGACGAACATGGTGCGCGAGCAGTCGAGCACCGCGTCCAACGTGCTCACGATGCTGATCAAGGGCGCGCCCGAGACGTTTGCGCAGTCGTACGCGTCCGAGTACGCGCTCGAGGTCGAGGACATGGTCACCCTCCACTTTATCGACGCCGCGAAGAAGGCGACCGTCGAGAACCTGATCAACCTCGGGCTCGCGTTCGAGACGTACGCGCCCGCGGGCTCCGAGAGCCTGATGCGCATGCGCCCGACGCAGGCGCTGCTCGAGCTGTGCCCGGTGCACGCGACCAAGGACACCTTTGGCTGCATCACGCGCCGCGACATCCAGGAGCGCATGCACGACGTCGTCACGCAGTCCGTCTTCAAGTTCTCGCCGCACAACGCGACCGTGCGCGACGACACCTTTGACGCCGCGGGGCGCTGGCTGCAGACCGTGCTCGGCGCGAGCGACTTTGCGTACGAGCTCGGGCGCAGCCACGCGCAGGTCATGACCGACCGCTTCCAGCTCGAGGACCGCTACCGCCTCGGCTACCTGCTCAAGCCGACGATCCCGTGGCGCCAGACCGAGATGGACCAGCAGGGCGTCGCGTCGGTGCTTGAGCTCTCGCAGTTCTCCCTCACCGCGGTCATGGTCGCGTTCGACCAGAACGTCGGCGAGACCTACAGCCCCACCACGCAGGTCTCGATGCAGGTCACGCTGCCGATGCCCTCCGGCGAGTTTGGCGTCAACGCCGCGCTGCAGCAGGAGCTCGCCGCCGCGTACGCCGACACGCTCGGGCTCGGCAGCGAGAGCGTCGCCGTCGACGAGAGCGGCGGCGGGCGTCGCCGCCTGCTCTCGCTCAGCGAAAACACGCAGGAGGCGTGGGCGCGCGGCGGCAAGGACACACAGCTCGACATCAACATCGAGCTCAGCATCACCGACAAGAACAGCGCGCAGGACGTTGCCGAGGCGCTGCGCACCGCGCTTAGCGACCCCACCAGCGACATCGCCACGACGCTCCGCCACCGCGTCGCCCGCATCACCGCACGCCACGCGTCTGGCAGTACCGGCGCGGGCGACGTGCAGATGAGCAACGTGCAGGTGCGCCCGATCTCGGCGTGCACCCCGGCCCACTCTTGGCGCACCGACGCCGCGTTCGGCGCCGCGGGCTGGCTTACCTGCAGCGCGCGCGGCGTGCACGGCAAGGCCGAGGTCCCGCTTGGCCCCCGCGGGGCGCGCACGGCCGCCGACTGGCAGCTGCTCGACGCGTACAACTCGGAGCTCTACGACCCCACGCTCGGCATCCCGCGCTCCGAGTACTCGCTTGCGTTCGACAGCAGCCGTGTTTCGCACCACTGGCTGTGGTGGGACCTCTGCGGCCCGCTCCCCGCGGGCGCGGGCGTCGACGCCGCGAGCTGGGAGCGCATGCGCGCGCTCGTGACCAAAAACTGCTGCGCGTGCGGCGCGCCCGGGGCCACCCCCGCGCAGCAGCGCACCCCGCCGTGGCCCGCGCCCGCGCACGAGGCGCTGCACGCGCGCATCTTGCCGGTCAACCCGCAGGGCCGCGACCCCGTGTGGGCCATCGGCCCCGACGCGCACGCCAAGCGGCGCGTGCCCTGCCGCGCCGGCGCACACGCCAACGGGGCGTCCGGGCAGTGCACGCCGTGCCCGCGCGGCAGCTTCCTCGAGGGCAGCAGCTGCACGACCTGCCCGCTGGTCGGGCAGACGACTGCGCACATGTACGCCACGGCGGCCAGCGCGTGCGTGTGCGATGCCGGGCTCTTCCTGCAGGGCGGGGCGTGCGTGCCCTGCCCGCGCAGCACGTACAAGAGCGCGCTCGGCGACGCACCCGCGCTCTGCGTCGCCTGCGCGGGCTCGCGCGCCGGCAGCAGCGCCGCGGCCCAGTGCACGCCCCCGCGCAGCATCCTCTTTGAGAGCGCGCTCGGCGCGCTCTCGTACCACACGCCGCTGCATGCCGAGTGGGCCTCGCCCGCCCCAGCCGCGCAGCCGCAGCAGGCGCGCTGCGTGCACACTCCCGGGGCGCTGAGCTGCCCCGCGCGCGACTATGCGACCGCGCACACGCGCGTTGGCGCGCGCGAGCCCGTGTGGATCGCGAGCACCGGGCTCGACGTCGAGTACGCCGACGCCGCGGGACACCCGCGCGCCGCGCTGTTTTCGCTGCAGGAGGGGCACCGCGCGGCGCCGGACGCCGCCTTCTCCGAGCGCCTCGAGACGCACACCCCCGGGGCCACGCTCGTGCACGAGCTGCACATGCACCTCCCGAGCACGCCGGCCACGACCCCGATCTTTGCCGTGAGCATGCTCACGACGCGCAAGCTCGGACCGGACGACTGGCAGTGGCTCGTGTGCGGCTCGCGCGCGGGCACCCCCCGCTACGCGCGCTGCCGCGCCGGCCCCGACCCCGACGCGCCCGCACATCGCAATGCCGCCAACACCGCCGTGCTCGACCTTGCCGTGCACGAGCTCGTGCGCACGCCCGAAACGCGCTCGTGCTTTAGCCCCGAAAACGGCTGGCCCTCGCGGTGCAACGGCGCCCGCGACCCACGTACGTTCCAGGGCGTGTGGGAGTGGACCCCCGACGTGCCCGCGCGCGAGGGCCCTGTGTGGGTGTACACCTTCTTCCTCGTCGGCGACTCCGAGGCCTGCCGCCTCTACGGCTGCGACGAGGGCATTGCACACACGCGCGCGCCGCAGCCCGAGCGCACGCACCGCCTCGCGCTGCTCCCGGGCTTCGAGGTCCGCCTGCGCACGCCGCCGCCCGCAGCCCCCGCCAGCGTCTCGCTCGCGACCGCGAGCGAGCTGCTCGGCGGCGCGCAGGCGCTGCACTTTGCCGCCCCGCTGCCTGCCGCGCCGGCCGGCGCCACCGAGCTCGCGCTTGAGCTGCATGCCAGCCTCAACGTGCAGCATCCGAACGTGATGTATGACATCCTCGCCTTTACGACGCCGCGCGGCGCCGCCCCTGCGCCGCACTGGGCGCGCATGCTGTGCACCGCGCGCGCGCCGGCGCCCCCCCGCGCGCCGCCGCGCGCGCTCCTGCTGCAGAGCCTAACCGGGGCCCTGCGCAAGAACAGCGACGCCGAGGGCCAGCGCTTCGAGGGCTTCGCCACGCACGCGCTCTTCGAGGACCGCGGCGGCTTCGTGCCGCTGCCCGCGCGCGCGTGCGACCTGCAGCGCCCCCTCGACGCGCAGCCGCTGCCGTGCTCGTACACAAAGGCACAGGTCCTCGCCCGCTACAGCGGACAGCGCCCCCGCACGCGCGAGGTCGACGGCGTCGAGTTCCCGTGCTACACCGCGCCGCTCGGCGCAAGCAACACCACGGTCACGGCCTTTGGGCGCGCATGCGCCGGCAAGCACGCTGTCGGCGACTGCCGCTGCGGCACCGTCTTCGAGGCGTGGGCGCTCGACAGCACAGGCACGTACACGCGCCGCATCGCGCGCGCAGTCGGCAGCGGAGAACCCGGCGCCACGCTCGTCACCGAGCTCTCACCCGCCGACATCGCCTCGCGCCACGTGCTCGCGCAGAACGTCCTCGCCCCTGGGGCCACCCTCCACTTCCTCGAGTTCTCGCCCGAGGGCCCGGCGGCCAGCGCCCAGGCTCCCACCAACGCCGTCTGCGCGGACGAGGCTGCAAACGCCGCCCTCCTCCACGCGTTCGACCCCGCCGCGTGCTGCAGCGCCCCGGGGCGCTGCGCCAAGACGTGCCCCGGCGACGGGGCCTACGCCCCGGCGACAAACACGTACACGTGGCACACCCGCGCGCACACCGAGCCGCGCGACCTGCACATTGTGCTCGTCGCGCCGCCCGCGGCGGACAGCCCCCTCGGCACGGCCGGCGCCGCCGCGTGTGCCCGCCCCTCCTACATCTCGCGCATCGGCAGCTCGCTCGACGTGCGCGTCACCGCCGCGCCCGCTGGCCACGCTGCCACCGCCGCTTCAAACTCCGCCGCGCGCGCGGTGCGCCCGGCCGCGCACCGCACCGCCCGCCCCGTCGCACCGCGCCGCGCCGCCCCTCCAGCGTGGCCCAAGCGCGGCCCCAGCGCGAAGCCCGCGCAGCGCTCCCGCCGCCTCCTGATTGCAAGCCCGAGCCAGAGCGCGCCCGCCGCCTCCCCCGGCGCCCAAAGCAGCATGATGCGCGAGACCAAGGGCATCGACACGCCCGCGCTGGTCTCCGAAGGCGCGTGCAAGGGTTCCACGAGCGCTGTGTGCACGCCGCTCTCCGTCGCCTTTGGGCTCACCGAAGCTGAGTACTGCACCCCGCAGGAGGAGCTCATTGCCAGCAAGCACGACGCCGTGCGAGAGTACATGCGCAAGGTCTCGGCGCAGCCCAGCCTCGAAATCAAGATCCTCTTCGTCAACCGCCCCGATTTCATCCAGCGCTGCGTGCTCGCCTCCGCCAGTACCGGCAGCCGCCGGCTCTTGCAAATCACCCCGTCACCGACGCAGCAAGACGCCTTTGAAAAGTTCTTGAACGCTCACTGGACCATTGTTGCAACAGGCGATACGGATTTTGTACTGCAGGGCGGCGAAGACACGCTTAAAAATTACGGCGCTAGTCACATCGTGTTATCTGCACAAAACAAAGAAACAACTATGTGTGCCAACGGCCATAAGCCGCCGTGCGACCCGGAGTATGAGGTCAAGCTGGACAAAACACACGCAGACGTCGTGAAGGAGAACCAGGACCTCAAAAAGAAGGAAAGCACTGAAAGCAGCATAGTGCTCATTGCGATTATCCTCGCTGTTCTGGTCGTTGTCTTCGTGGGCGCAGTTGTGCTGTTCTGGAGGCGAAGAAGCGCGAAAACTGCACCGTTTGGGGACGAGGGCGCCAGGCTCCTCAACAACACAAACATGTATCAAACGGCGACTGCAAAGCACGTTGGGTACGCGCAAGCTGTGAACGCACAGCCTGGAACAGCGACCGTTGGGTATGTGCAAGCACCGACTGCAACGCACGTTGCGTATGCGCAAGGTGTGAACGCACAGAACGTGCATACCTTGTACCCACCACCGCGTGCGCAAGAAACCATGTTTGTGAGCTACAGCGGCAGCGGCTACGATGTGCCCAAGTAAGAGCACGCAGTACGAAAGGTGCCAAAGCTGCGGTAGCGGGGGAGCCGCTCGCAGCGGACAGGGGCTAGCAGATGTTTTTTACTGTTATTGTTTTGAAAATATTTAACCTACACACCCTTTGCACTCACGGAGCTTTGGAGGAGTCATTTTCCGTGAAGCCACTGCTCAACCCGAGCTCCCATTCTAGAGAGAGATTGGTGTTTATTGGTACTTGTTCAGTAACCACTACACTCGTAAGTGCATTCACAAAAAGTGATATAATTTCTACACTGGAAGCTAAGTCCAACATAAATCTCAACGCTTAGTCGCCGGTGATCGGTCCCGGTACAAACGATCACCATACCAAATGTTGAAATTTGCCTTGAGAGGAACGTGATATCAGAAAAGCGCTTGCAGCCGGTAAGGACTATCGGATTTTTCTGTACTGTTATTGTTTTGAAAATATTCAACCTATCACACCTAAGTTGGACTTAGCTCC
>MDSV01108803.1_pt1 | contig 16943 bp, 18 predicted proteins | sample 810851 | NCBI WGS metagenome assembly MDSV01 (sample SAMN05326640, study PRJNA326480) | marine metagenome | isolation source: seawater | place: Atlantic Ocean: North East | collected 2012 | reverse complement strand
GTGAAGTCTTTTAACATAACAACTTCATCAGCTTTAGCACTGATAACAGTTTGGCACTTTAATGTTTTTGCTGCATTAGCATTTGAAATAAAACCAAATACTAAAGTAGTAGCAAATAACATCGAAATGATTTTTTTCATGTTTTTTCCTCTTTAGTTAATTTTTAAAAAACTGAGTGTTTCAAATATTTCAATTATGACAAGTAAAAACTTGTTAAATACAACCTTTGGTTATGCTGGAGTTTTTTAAATAACCTATTATAAACATTTAGTCATGGAAAGTTTTGACTATATTATTGTGGGGGCCGGATCAGCAGGGTGTGTGTTAGCAAATAGGCTAACAAAAAATCCTAAAAATAAAGTTTTGTTAATAGAAGCTGGCGGAAGAGATCTAAACCCATGGATACATATTCCAGTAGGTTATTTTAAAACTATGCACAATCCAATGACTGACTGGTGTTTTAAAATTCAGAGTGATCCAGGAGTTTATGGAAGAGAGATGAATTATCCAAGAGGTAAAACACTTGGAGGAAGTTCGTCAATAAACGGGCTTTTATATATTAGAGGACAATCAAATGATTATGATTATTGGAGACAATTAGGAAATGTTGGGTGGAGCTGGAATGATGTTTTGCCATATTTTAAAAAATGTGAAAATCAAGAAAGAGGAGAAAATGAATTTCACGGAATTAATGGACCTTTGTCAGTTTCTGATCAAAGAATAAAATTGAAATTATTAGATACTTTTATGGATGCAGCAGAAGAGAATGGTATACCAAAAACTAATGATTTTAATACAGGAGTTACGGAAGGTTGTGGTTATTTTCAAGTAACTGAAAAAAATGGCTTAAGATGTAGTGCGGCTGTAGGTTATTTAAATCCAGTTAAAAAAAGAAAAAACTTAAAAATAATAACTAAAGCACATGTAAAAAATATAGAATTTAAAAATAATAAAGCTGTAGCAGTAAATTATTGGGTAAAAAATATTTTAAAAAAGAGTTCAGCAGACATAGAGATTATTTTGTCTGCTGGTTCAATTGGATCACCACACATTCTACAAGCATCTGGTGTTGGGCCATTAAATCTACTCAAAAAACATAATATTAATATTGTAAAAGATAGTCCTTTTGTTGGAAAAAATTTGCATGACCATCTTATGTTAAGGCCAGTTTATAAAGTAAAGAACATTTATACATTAAATAAACTTTACCATAGTTATTTTGAAAAAATGGTAGCAGGACTTAATTTTATATTTTTTAGAAGAGGTCCATTAACAATGGGAGCTAGTCAATTGTGTGGTTTTACTAAAAGCGATGGCAATCTAGCTACACCAAACCTTCAATATCATGTTGCACCAATGAGTACGGATAAACTTGGAGGAGCTGCTTTACATAATTTTCCTGCATTTACTCCAACTGTTACAAATATAAGACCAACAAGCAGGGGTCATATTGAGTTAAGCAATTCTGACACAAGAGAAGATCCAAAAATTTTTATGAATTATTTATCTTCTGATGAAGATAAAAAAGTTGCAGTTAAATCAATAAAAATTACAAGAAAAATTGTTCTTGAGTCTAAAGCTTTTAAACCATATGAACCAGAAGAAATGCGACCTGGAATAAATTTGAGTGATGAAGAAATTTTGGTGGAGGTAGGCAAATATGCTAACACTGTTTTTCACCCTGTGGGAACCTGCAAAATGGGTAATGATGATACAGCAGTAGTCAATGACAGATTAAAAGTTCATGGTTTAGAAAATTTAAGAATTGTAGATGCCTCAATAATGCCTCATATAACTTCAGGAAATACCAACGCCCCTACAATTATGATTGCTGAAAAAGCTTCAGATATGATATTAGAAGATAATAAATAATGTTAGAACAAACTGGTATATTTTTTCAAATCATATTTATAGATTTGGTTCTTGCAGGTGATAATGCAATAATTATTGGAATGGTTGCTTCTAAGTTTCCAGAAGAAAAAAGAAAAAAAATAATTTTATGGGGAATCGGTGCTGCAATAGTTCTGAGGATTATTTTTACTTTAATAACAGCTTACCTTCTTCAAATCACAGGATTAAGATTAATTGGAGGATTGCTTTTATTATATATTTGCTACAAATTATATGTTGATGTGCTAAAAAACAGTATAGAGGATAAAGATAATATTAAGATTGATAATTCTAATTTTTTTAAAGCTATAACAACTGTAATTATTGCTGATGTAACTATGAGCTTAGATAATGTTCTTGGTGTAGCTGGTGCAGCAAGAGATCATTATTTCTTGCTTATTTTTGGATTAATTTTATCAATTGCCTTAATGGCTTTTGCAGCAACAATAATATCAAAATGGATAAAAAAATACAGATGGATTGGATGGATTGGTTTGTTTGCTATTTTATATGTAGCAATTGAATTGATTTATACAGATATAAAGATATTTATATAAAAATGTATTTAAAAAAATATAACTTAAAAAATAAATATGCTTTAGTTACAGGAGCTGGAAAAGGTTTAGGTAAAGCTTGTGCGGTAGCGTTGGCCGAGGCTGGAGCAAATTTAATTATAATAAGCCGTACTAAAAAAGATTTAGACAAAGTGTCAAAAATTGTTAAAAAATTTAGTGTAAAATGCAAATCCTATGTTTGTGATATAACTAATGAAAAAGATGTTAAAGAAATCATAAACAAACAAAATAGAATTGATATATTAATCAATAATGCAGGAACAAATATTCCTCAATATTTTGATAAAGTTAAAACTAAAGATATGGAATATTTAGTAAAAATTAATACTATAGCAGCTTTTAATATAGCTCAGATGTGTACATTAAAAATGTTAAAAACAAAAAACAGAAAAAAGATAGGCGGTTCAATTGTGAACATGTCTTCACAAATGGGCCATGTAAGTGGACCAAAAAGAAGTGTTTATAGTATGACTAAATTTGGATTAGAAGGCCTAACAAAAGGAATGGCTCTGGATCTTGCTAAATACAATATTAGAGTAAATACAATATGTCCTACATTTGTAGTAACGCCAATGACAAAAAAATTTTTAAAAAATAAAAAATTTAAAAAAGATATGTTAAACAGTATTCCTCTTGGAAGATTTGCTGAATTACCTGAAATTTCTTCTGCAGCAGTATTTTTGGCATCTGACGCAGCTTCAATGATAACGGGTACTTCTTTACTTGTAGATGGTGGATGGACAGCAAGATAATTAATTTTTTCTTATTATTTTTTTTTATTAGTTTTAATGCTTTAGCTGTTGAATTTGATGGTAAATTTATTCAAGGTCATTTTATAATAGGAAAAACTGATCCTGGTTCAAAAGTTAAAATTGATAAAAAAAAAATTAAAGTTTCAAAAGAAGGTTATTTTGCCTTTGGATTAGATAGAGATAGAAAATATGATGTAGTTATAACTATTCAAAAAAACGAAAATAAAAAGATAATTACAAAAAAAGTTTTAAAAAGAAAATATAAAATTCAAAGAATAGATGGATTAGAAGAAAAAAAAGTTACACCTCCAGAAGAAGTTTATGCAAGAATTAAAAAAGAAAATAAACTTATAGCTAAAGCAAGAGATATAAATAGTGATTTAAACTTTTTTAAAGATAAATTTATAATTCCAGTTGATGATGCAATAATTACTGGTGTTTATGGAAGTCAAAGAATACTGAATGGAAAGCCTAGATGGCCACACTACGGAATAGATTTTGCAAAAAAAGAAGGGTCACCTATTAAAGCAATGTTAAGTGGAACTGCAACATTGGTAGAGAAAGATTTGTATTATACAGGTGGAACCCTAATTTTTGATCATGGACATGGTATATCTACTTTATACATGCATTTAAAAGATATTTATGTAAAAAAAAACCAAAAAGTAAAACAAGGTGAAATCATCGGCACAGTAGGTTCAACAGGAAGATCAACTGGAGCTCATCTAGATATAAGACTTAATTGGTTTGGAACAAGACTAGATCCAGCTACTGCTTTATATTAATTATGGCACTTCATTTTTCAAAAGAAGAATTTTTATTTAGAAAATCAAAAGTACTTAAATCAATGAAAGATCAAAATATAGATGCTTTATTGATTTTTAAACAAGAATCTATGTATTGGCTTACAGGTTATGATACGTTTGGTTATGTTTTTTTTCAAACTTTAGTTTTAGATAAAAATGGAAATACGATTCTTTTAACAAGAGCTCCAGATTTAAGACAGGCACAAAATACTTCTAATATTGAAGATATAAGAATTTGGATTGATAAAAATGGATCAAAACCTACCGATAATCTTATAATTATTTTAAATGAATTAAATCTAAAAGGAAAAAATATAGGAGTAGAATATGAAGCTTATGGTTTAACTGGAAGGAGCGCAATTAGACTTAACCAATCTCTAGAAAATTATTGCTCCATACAAGACAAGTCAGAATTAATCTCAAATTTAAGAGTCGTAAAATCAAATGAAGAAATTGTATATGTAAAAAAAGCTGCAGAACTTGCTGATAAAGCTTTAGATGAGGTATGGAAACATGCAAAATCAGGTATAAGCGAATCTAAAATTTTAGCTGAAATGAATAGAGTTATATTTGAAGAAGGTGGTGATTATCCGGCTAATGAATTTATAATTGGATCTGGTAAAAATGCTCTTCTTTGTCGTTATCAAGCAGAAAAACAAATTTTAAGCAATACAGATCAGTTAACTATCGAATGGGCAGGAACTTTCAAACATTATCACTCTGCTATGTTTAGAACTATACCTATTGGTAAAGCTGATCCAAAACATTATAAAATGCACGAAGCATGTATTGAAGCATTAAAGAATTGTGAAAATAAATTAAAACCAGGAAATAAAATCGGAGAAGTATTTGATATTCATGCACAAACTTTTGATAATCATGGATATAAAAAAGCAAGAATGAATGCATGTGGTTACTCATTGGGTGCAACATTCTCTCCAAATTGGATGGACTGGCCGATGCTTTACACGGGTAATCCGTATATCATTCAACCCGGTAATGTCTTCTTCATGCACATGATATTGATGGATTCAGACAATGAATTAGCCATGAATTTAGGAGAAACATATTTAGTTACGAAAGATGGCAACGAAAGATTGGGTAAACAAAAACTTGATTTAGTTATTTTGTAAATTTTATTTTAGAAATATCAGAAAATATTTTACAAAAAGAATTTATAGACTCTAAATAAGTAAAAAACCCTTTAAACAAGTAGGCAATATACATTGGAACAATGAGCACTGAATATAATACATTGTATTTAACCCATGGATATAATGCTAATAAAGTTGTTAAAAAATTAATTATTGGCATAAATGGTAGATAAAAAATTATAAAAATAAAATTAAAAATAAAATTAAAAACAATATCTGATTTGCTAGATAAAAAATTATTCTTATATAAGGTATAAAATTGATGCCTTCCCCATTTCATTTGATGAGTAAAAAATGAGTAAAAAGTGCTTCTATCTTTATGCATAACAGTTGCATTTTTTATCAATAAAATTTTTTTTTTTTTATACCTGACCTGATTACAAAAATCCACATCTTCTCCTGTATTTAAATTTGTATTAAATTTTAATTTATATTTTTTTACAAAATTCATTTTTATGCTCATATTGCATGTTGGCAAATGATAAGGAAAATTAATGAATCTATTTGAGTCTTCAGGTATAGAAGTAAACCAAGAAAGACAGCCATCTAGAACAGTCCAAATATTTTTTTTACTTTTAAAAAAATCAGGTATTATATGACCTCCAATTATTGCAGCGTCTTTATAATTTAAATGACCTTTAACATGATTAAGTACTAAATTTTTTTTTGGAATAATATCAGAGTCAATATATAAAATAATATTAAAATTTTTATATGCATAACTTAACCCTAGATTCCGATTAAATGGAACGCTATTATTTTTTTTTGTACTGTAAATAAACTTAATATTTTTATTTTTTTTTAAAATTTCAGATTTGTTATAAATTGTATTTACTTTATCTAATACAATAAGAATGGTATGTTTTTTATTTACATTTATTTTTTTTATTAAAGTCTCTAAATTACAGTTTATATCGTGATATAAAATACAAATTAGAACCTTTGTTAGTCTGGCTTCTTTTGATAGATTAAATTTCCCCATTTAGTAGGATTGTATAATATAGAAGTTATTAAAGCGCAATTATGTGTACAATGACATTCTTTGTTTTTGATGCTATTAACTTGTTCTTTGTGCTTTGGCCCATTTATTAATTCTAAAATTTTCTTATTTTTAATATTTCCAAATGAAGGTAGCATTTCACAAGAAGAAATTTCTCCATCTCCCCATATAACCATATGACTCTGTCCAGCTAAGCAAGGAACAATTTGTGTTTTTTTTTCAATTGTCTTTAGTGAGGTTTTCCATAAATATCTATGATAATTTTTTAACAGATGGGCAGAAACATTATTTGTACCATAATCGTATTTTTCTAATATTGGAAACATTTCTAGGGCAAGTTTGTTAAGTTTTTCAATACTCGGTAGCATAACATTCGGATCAATAGGATCGTCTCTAAGCAAAATCACAGAATGAAAATCTGCTCCTTGCTTCTGAACCAAATTCATCAACGGTATAATTTCACTATAATTATTTTTATGCACTACAGTAATAAATCTTACTTTTATATTTTTTATTTTTTTTAAATCATCATATAAATCCCAAACTTTTTTCCAGCTTTCATTATTTTTTCTAACAATATTATGAGTGTTTTCTAAACCATCTAAGCTTAAATTGATTATTAATTCACAGTTTTTTTTATCTATTAACTCAATCTGCTCAATAATATTTTTTTTTAGCCATCCATTGGTGGGAATAGATACTATTTGTTTTTTGAATAAATTTAATATTTTATAAAGATCTTTTCTTAAAAAAGGTTCACCACCACCTATATCTAACCAAAAGAAATCGTTAATACTCTTTGACAACTCCTGATAGTCAGAAAATTTTAAATCTTTTTTTGGGGTAACAAAATCTACAAAACAGTGGCTACATCTAAAATTGCAATGATTGGTAACATGTAAAATTAAATGTTTAATTTTTTTTCTAATATGGAATGAAGAAAAATGTTTTAAAAAATTTGAAAAATTCTCCATATATATTAAATTAATAGCTATTTCTTTAAAAAAAAATACCGATATCTATCTAAAACTTATCATATTTAAAAAAAATATAAAGACCAAGAAAAAAGATTTAGTTTTTCTTTAAATATTTATCAAGTTCTAGGGCAATTTTTTTATGTCCAGTTGAATTTAAATGGCCATCGATAGGAAAAAAGTTTCTAGGACTCTTCTCTAAATTCAAGTTCAAAAATTTTAAATTTTTAAATTTATGATGTTTTCCTTCAGGGAAATTTTTAAATTTCATTTCATTTCCATTTACGTAAAAAACTATAATTTTTTTATCGTGGATTAAAGGATATTTTTCTAGTACTTTGATGAAGGCTTTTTCATGATGAGCAAAATCCATATTTTTATTTTTCTTTAAAATTATTTCGAAAGGTATTTTAAAAGAATATCTAATAATTTTTCTTAGTAACTTCCAATAACTCATTTTTGAAGTATTATTAATTAAATTAAATTTTTTTTTGGTCAAGTTTATATCTTCATTCATTTGTTTAGATATATTTTCACCATAATCGTTATAACAATATTGAATAATAATTGTATCAACTTTATCAATTAGACCTGAATTTTTTAATCTATTTAAAGATCTAATTGTTCCATAGCCTGAAACTCCTAAATTATATACAGCTTTATTAATTTTTTTTTCCAATATAAAAGAAAAGGTTTCATTATCATTAACCCCCCAACCCATAGCGTAAGAATCTCCTACTACAGCAATTCCTTTTTCATTTTCTTTTATTGGATGATCTGAATATCTGCCAAATTTATCAAATTTTAAACTAGAAGCAAATTCTATATTGTTAAATTCACAAGTAGTTTCTTTTGGTATAAATATGTTATCTTTTGAAAATTTTATGCATTCTTTTTTAGCATGCCAAATATTTCTCAGGTTCATAACATAATAGTTTCTTTGATACTCTCTAATTAGTTTTATGTTAGGTAAAATATTTTTAGTAAGCATTGCTGCACTTAATACGTAAATTACAAAAAAAATTAATAAATACCCTATTAAAAAAATGAAGAACCAACCAAAAATTTTTGAAGCTTTAGAACTAGTCAAGTTCATATTTATTTATATAACTTTTATTTATTTTTACTTCTTGTTTTTTTTTTTCTAAATAGCAATTACCTACGATTAGAATATCTAGATCTGTGCCCATAAAACAGGTGAATGCATCTTTAGGTGTATTTACTATTGGTTCACCTCTTATATTAAAGGATGTATTTACAATTACAGGGCATCCAGTTTTTTCTTTAAAACTTGATATAAGTTTAAAATATTTTGGATTAGTATCTTTGTTAACTGTCTGTATTCTTGCGGAATAGTCTACATGTGTTACAGCAGGTATTTCAGAACGTTTAACATTCAATTTTTCTATACCAAATAGTCTTTTTTCATCATCAGTCATCTTAAAAATTTTATCATTATTAACATTTGAAACTAAAAGCATGTATGGACTATCTGTATTTAAATTAAACCATGTTGAAACATCTTCTCTTAAAACCGAAGGTGCAAAAGGTCTAAAGCTTTCTCTATATTTTACTTTTAAATTTAGAGCTTTTTGCATTGTTGGAGATCTTGCGTCTCCAAGTATAGACCTTGATCCTAAGGCCCTAGGCCCAAATTCCATTCTCCCTTGGAACCAGCCAACCGCCTTTCCTTCAGATAAATCTTTTGCAGTAAAATCTATAATCTTATCTTCTGTCAGGACTTCATATTTAGCCCCTAGGATATTTAAATTCTTTTCAATTTCTATTTGCGAATATTCTGGGCCTAGATATGATCCTTTCATATCATCTTTTGGATTAACTATTCTTTTTTTATTAAATTCAATATGCCATAAAGCTAGTGCAGCTCCTAATGCTCCTCCAGCATCTCCAGCTGCTGGTTGAATCCATATTTTGTCAAATATTTTTTCATTATTTATTTTCCCATTCGCTACACAATTCAGAGCTACCCCACCAGCTAAACATAGATTTGGTATTTTATATTCTGACCTTAAAGATTTTGACAATTTTATCATAATTTCTTCGGTTACTGCTTGTATAGAGGCTGCAACATCCATATGAAATTGTGTAATTTTTTCTTTTTTACTATTTCTAACTTTTTGCCCAAACAAATTGGAAAAGTTATTATTAGTCATAGTAAGGCCTGTTGAATAATTAAAGTACTTTTGATTTAAATGAAAAGTCCCATCTTCTTTTACATCAATTAAATTTTTTAAAATCAAATCTTTATATTTAGGTTCTCCATAAGGTGCTAAACCCATTAACTTATATTCTCCACTATTAACTTTAAACCCAGTATAATAAGTGAATGCAGAATAAATTAATCCGAGTGAATGAGGAAAATGTATTTCTTTAACAATTTCTAAGTGGTTTTGTTTTCCTATAGCAACTGTAGTTGTGGCCCATTCTCCAACTCCATCGGCAGTTAAAATTAATGCTTCTTCAAAAGGAGAGGGATAAAAGGCGCTAGCTGCATGACTTAAATGATGTTCGGAAAAAAAAAGTTTGTTTTCATTATTGAAATTTTTATCATGTTTTTTAAGTTCATTTATTAAAAGTCTTTTTTGAAATAACTTTTCCTTTAACCAAATAGGCATTGATTTACAAAAAGATTTAAAACCTTTTGGAGCAAAGGCCACATATGTTTCTAATAATCTTTCAAATTTTAAGAAAGGTTTTTCATAAAAAACTATTTGGTCAACTTCAGACAGTTTTAATTTTGAGTATTTTAATACAAATTCAATTGAATTAAAGGGATAGCTAGAGTCATGTTTTTTTCTTGTGAATCTTTCTTCTTGGGCTGCAGCTATAATTTTTCCATCTATTATTATTGCAGCAGCACTATCATGATAAAATGCAGATATACCAAGAATTGAAGTCACTAGAATAATGTATATATAAAAGGTGCTACAGCTGAACCTTGACTTAAAATTATTAGACCACCAAATAAAACTAAAACAATAATAATTGGTAATAACCAATATTTTTTTCTTACTTTTAAAAAATTCCAGAATTCCTTTATAAAGCTCATAATTAAAATTGATTTTTCATTGTTGATTTATAAATTTCTTTATTTTGCCAATAAGTATTTTTGATTTTTTTTCTATTTAATCTTAATAGGTTTTTTCCAGAAATTCTCATTATAATACCAATTGGAGTCACAACTAGGAAAAAAATAATTCCCATTACAATTGGAGAAATAAAATTGCCCAATAAAATACCTAATTTGAACCAAGCTTTATTTAATGGACTTAAAATATTTGAATTAATTATTCCTAGAACAAGAAAAATTAAAGATATAATTAATGCCCAAATTCTTATTTGCTCCTCATTCAAAATAGGCCATAATGATACAATAAGAAAAAATAAAAAAAATACTATTCCAAAACTCCTATTAGAGCTTATTTTGATATCATTTTTTTTATCAATCTCCATATAATTATTTATATATCTATAGTATAAAATATTACAAGACTAATCCTAAATGAAAAAAATTATTATAGTAAATATAAAGGTACTTTTTTTTTGTTTTTTTTTAATTTATGTTATTTTAGAATTTCTCAACTATATATACTCAGGAGTGCCGATTTATGATAAGCTGAATTTAAACAATGCAGCTGTCTTGCAAAGCAAGATTTATAAAGAAAAGTATAAAAATAATACATCAGAAATTAATTTTCAAAGATTTAAAAATGATAAATATAGTTTAAACAAGTGTGGTTTAGTTGAAAATGGAAAATATAATCTAGCATATAAAAAAGATAAGTTTGGATATAGAGAAAACCAGAGTAAATATTATAAAAAAACAGATATAGTTTTAATCGGTGACTCTTTTATCTATGGTGTTTGTGTAAACTCTCCATATGATATAGTAAGCCAATTAAGAAAGTTATCATCAAAACAAATTTTAAATCTAAGTATTATGGGTTCTGGGCCTAAAAAACAGCTTGGTATAATGAAAAGTTGCACAAAAAAAACTTCTTTTAAAACTTTCATATGGTTTTTTTATGAAGGCAATGACTCTGAAATGCAAACTTATAACTCAAAAAAAGAGTGTTATGAGTATCCGCATAATATGCCCAAAGCTAAATTAGATAAAAAAGATTTTATTATAAGTTATAATTTTAATAATATAAATTTTTTTACTAAACTTAAAATTTTAGTAGCAGAAAAATTAAGGGGATTAAGTACTTTAACAAAATATTTCACAACATATCCTAATATGCTAAATTACAAAGCTTATGATCAAACTGTTGACCAAATGGCTCAATATCTTAATCAAAAAGAAGTTAAGCGAAAAATTATTTTTTATATTCCAAAATATACAAGATTATCCATGAAAACAAAAAAAAATCACCCACAACTAAAACAATTAAACAAATTAAAATCTGAAGTAAGAGAAATTGCTTTAAAAAATGGTTTTGAGTTTATGGACTCTACTAATGACTTTAAAAATTTAAAAAAGCCCCTTTTTGCTTTTAATTATGAAATGCCTACACATTTTAGCGAAAAAGGTTCAAAAGTATTAGCTGAAAGTGTTTATAATTATTTATCCAAAAAATAGTTATTTTTGGGGACGCATATCTTCTTTTTTAATTCCTGCTACTTTAACAGGTTTTTTCATTGCATCTCTTCTGAAAGGTTCTCCTAACTCCTGATTTAAGATGATCTCAATAAAAGTTGTTATACCTTTCTTTTGGTCTTCACATGATTGTTTTATAGCGTTTGTGGTTTCTTCCATTGTTTTTGCAACAACACCTTTTAAACCACAAGCAACAGCAACTTTTGCATAGCTTAATTCAGGATCAAGTTCTGTTCCAACAAAATTATCATCAAACCAAAGAATTGAGTTTCTTTTTTCAGCGCCCCATTGATAATTTCTAAATATTACCATTGCGATTGCAGGCCATTCTTTTCTAGCACACGAACTCATTTCATTCATGCTAATTCCAAATGCCCCATCACCTGCAAAACCTAAAACTGGTATTTTTGGGCATCCAATTTTTGCTCCGAGTATTGAAGGAAAACCATAACCACACGGACCAAATAATCCTGGAGCTAAATATTTTCTACCTTTTTCAAATGTTGGATATGCATTTCCAATCGCACAGTTATTTCCAATATCGCTCGATATGATAACGTCATCTGGCATACCAGCTTGGATAGCTCTCCAAGCTTGTCTTGGGGACATTCTGTCTATGTCTCTTTTTCTGGCTTCTTTATTCCAGACTGTTCCTGGATCATCTTCTTCATGATCTAGTCCTGTTAACATTTGTAGCCACGCAGATTTTTTTTGATGAATTAAATCCTTTCTTTTTTGTCTATCGATATCTCCTGCTCTATTTGAAAGTTTATTTAAAATTTGTTGTGATACTAATTTTGCATCACCACAAATTCCAACTGTAATTTTTTTTGTTAAACCTATTCGATCAGAATTAATATCAACCTGTATAATATTTGCATTTTTTGGCCAATAATCTATTCCATAACCAGGTAGTGTTGAAAATGGATTTAATCTAGTGCCTAAAGCTAAAACTACATCAGCTTTTGAAATTAGTTCCATTGCTGCTTTTGATCCATTATAACCTAATGGACCTACAGCTAACGGATGGCTGCCAGGAAAGCTATCGTTATGTTGATATCCTGAACAAACAGGTGCATCCAATTTTTCTGCAAGTTTTTTACAATCTTCGATAGCGTCTCCAATAACAACACCTGCTCCAGATAATATTACTGGAAATTTTGAATCAGATAATAATTTTGCTGCTTTGCTAATTGCCTCTACACCACCTGCTTGTTTTTCTAATCTAACTATTGGAGGCAAATCAATGTCAATAACTTGTGTCCAATAATCTCTTGGTACATTTATTTGTGCAGGAGCTGAACCTCTAATCGCTTTTTCTATAACTCTGTTTAATACTTCAGCCATTCTTGATGGATCTCTGACCTCTTCTTGATAGCAAACCATATCTTTAAATAAATTCATTTGTTCAACTTCTTGGAATCCACCTTGTCCCATCGTTTTATTTGCAGCTTGAGGTGTTACTAAAAGTAAAGGAGTATGATTCCAATAAGCAGTTTTAATCGGGGTAACAAGACCAGTTATTCCAGGACCGTTCTGAGCTATAACCATAGACATTTTTCCAGTGGCCCTAGTATATCCGTCAGCAATAAGTCCTCCGTTTGTTTCGTGCGCAACGTCCCAAAAAGTAATTCCAGCTGCTGGAAATAAATCAGATATTGGCATAAATGCAGAACCAATAATTCCAAAAGAATGTTCGATTCCATGTTTTTGGAGAACTTTTACAAAAGCTTCTTCTGTGGTCATTTTAGTCATATTTAAATTCTTTATTATTTATTAATATTTTTTCTATTTGTTAATGAGCACGATTAATATATAAGTTTTAACAAATTTCAAATAAAGAAATAGTCACAATGGCTAATACTGATATTATAATACACGATGAAAAGGACAACGTAGGTGTTGTGGTTATTGAGAAAATAACACCAAATCAAGAGTGTAATTGCTGGATAATGGAAAACGACAAATCTACTAAAATTCAATCGAAAAACGAAATCCCACTGGGCCATAAAATTGCTATGACTGACCTGTCTGAAGGAGATACTATTTTAAAATATGGACATGATATAGGCAAAGTGGTTAAAGAAATTAAAAAAGGTGAGCATGTTCATGTTCATAATGTAAAAACTAAAAAGTGGTAAATTATGAATATTCCAAAAACTTTCCTAGGATATAAACGAGAAAATGGTAGAGCCGGCACAAGAAACCATGTGATAATTTTACCAGTTGATGATATTTCAAATGCTTGCGCAGAAGCTGTGGCTAATAACATTAAAGGAACAATAGCTCTTCCTCATTCCTACGGGAGATTACAATTTGGAGCAGATTTAGAATTGCACTTTAGAACAATGATTGGTACTGGGAAAAATCCAAATGTTGCCGCTGTAATAGTTATTGGAATTGAACCTAAATGGACAAAAAGAATAGTTGATGCAATTGCTAAAACTGGAAAACCAGTTGAAGGATTTAGTATAGAAGGTGTTGGAGATATTGATACAATAGCAAAAGTTTCAAAAAAAGCTCAAGAATTTTCAATGTGGGCTTCTGAAAAGCAGAGAGAAGAATGTCCTTTAAGTGATTTATGGATTTCAGTTAAATGTGGAGAGTCGGACACAACTTCGGGTCTTGCTTCAAATCCAACAGTGGGAAATTTAATGGATAAATTAGAGCCACTTGGAGTACATTTGTGCTTTGGAGAAACTTCAGAACTAACTGGTGCCGAAAGTGTTTGTGCTAAAAGAGGAAAAACCCCTGAAGCACAAGAGAAGTTTATGAAAACTTGGAATGCCTATAATGATTTTATTTTAAAAGAAGCAACAGACGATCTTTCTGAAAGTCAACCAACAGCAGGCAATATAGCTGGGGGATTAACCACAATTGAAGAGAAAGCCTTTGGAAATTTTCAAAAAATAGGATCAAGAAAATTCATAGATGTATTAGAACCAGCGGAAGAACCTACTAAAGGAAAAGGTTTATATTTTATGGATACGTCATCTGCAGCTGCAGAATGTGTAACTTTACAAGCAGCTGGTGGTTTTAACATACATCTATTTCCAACAGGACAAGGTAATATTATTGGAAATCCTATTGAACCAGTAATTAAATTAACTGCAAACCCATTAACAGTAAAAACTATGAGCGAACATATTGATGTAGATGTTTCAAAAATTCTTTCCCGTCAGATGAACCTAGACCAGGCTGGAGATGAATTAATAAAAGCAACGATTAAGGTTGCAAATGGTAGATTAACTTGTGCTGAGGCTCTAGGTCATAAAGAGTTTGTTATGACTAAACTTTACAGAAGTGCTTAGCTATTTTAAAATTAAATAAAAATTATTTTTATTCTGCTGAACTTTTAGACACATAGTAAGAAACAGCTTCAATTTCTTCATCTGACAATTGTCCTTCGTAAGATGGCATAACACCAATACCATTTGTAACAGCTAATATTACTCTTGTTAAATCTGGCTGTATTTGGTTTAAATTTGGACCTATCTGTCCATGAGTATTTGCATTATTAAGAGAATGACATGCCCCACATTCTCCTTTGTTTATAAATATTTTTTTACCAATATCAAACTTTGGATCAGCATTAACACGAAAAAAAATAAAGTTTAAAAAAAATATAAATATTAAAAAAATATATCTATTTTTTTTCATTAATTAGCCTTACTAAAATATTTTTTTCTTAAAACAGAAAAAAACCTTCTTATTGCTGCTGAGCCAATTCCTAAACCTATAGCTAATACAATTGAAAACATTCCATATAAAAAGGGGACTTCTATTGATAATTTTTTAACAAACGCAGATAGAGGGTCTAAAGTTTTAGTTCCATTATTAACTATCTTGTTAATGCTTTCTTCAGCAAAAAAAGTGTCATAAGCTATAGCTATTCCTACTAAGAGTAATAAAATAGCTAAAATAGTTTTAAACTCTGAACTATCTACTTTTTCTCCAATTTTTTGTCCTACTTGAACACCTAATATAGATCCTAATATCAATACAGTGACTAAAATTAAATCTATAGAACCATAATTAAAGGCATGAAGAGCTGTTACAATAGCGCTAACAAAAATTGTAACAAATAATGATGTTCCTGGTATCAGCTTAGTTGGCATACCAATTATATAAATCATTGCAGGTACCAAAATAAAAGCTCCACCAATACCCATAATTGCTGCGATAAAACCCACTATTAAACCAATTATAATTGGAGTAAATGCACTTTCATATAATTTTGATTTTTTAAACCTCATTCTCAATGGAAGTCCATGTATCCAGTAATGTGAATGTAGTTTTTTTTTTAAAACTATTTTTTTTCTGGCACGATCAATTTCACTGACTCCCTGTACCAACATAGCAGTTCCTATAATGGCTAAAATATACATATAAGATAAAGAGATAACGATATTAATTTTTCCAATACCTTTAAAATATGTAAAAGTTAAAATTCCTAGAATTGTTCCAAGAGCTCCTCCTGCTACTATCATTAAGCCCATTTTATAATCTAAGGTTCCCTTAAACCAATGAGTAGTAGATCCAGAAATAGAAGTTCCTAAAATATTGTTTGCTTCATTTGGGACTGCATAGGAAGGTGGTATTCCTAAAAATATAAGAAATGGGGTCATTAAAAAACCACCTCCAACTCCAAACAGTCCTGAGAGCACTCCTACGAATAAACTAAGTATAAAAATAAATGGTAAACTTACATAAACTTCAGCAATTGGAAGAAAATATTCCATAAACACTAACTATTATCCTAGAATATTAAAGTCAACTAATTGATGCTTTAAATTTTGGATTTAATTTATTTGAAATATAGTGCCTAAAATAATAACGCTCCAATAAATTGTTAACCCGAAATAAATGGCTGATTTAGAGCTTATAATGAAAAAATTTTCTGGTATTTGCTTAGTAATTTTTTTTATATTTTTTTTTAAATTATTAAGCATATTTGCCAATTACACCTTAGGTTTAAATTTTGCAAGATAATTTTTAATAAAATTTATTAAAAAATTGTAGCTCCAAAAACTTTAATTTGATCACCTTCTTCACCTAGTACGAGTCGGCCTAAAAACTCTCCAGGTATCTTAGTGCTAGTCTGTTTATATAGTACCGTGACATACAAACCTCTTCTAATACAGCCAAATGCCTTACATCCTTCAGCTAGT
>MDSV01070209.1_pt1 | contig 16943 bp, 20 predicted proteins | sample 810851 | NCBI WGS metagenome assembly MDSV01 (sample SAMN05326640, study PRJNA326480) | marine metagenome | isolation source: seawater | place: Atlantic Ocean: North East | collected 2012 | reverse complement strand
TGGTCTTGTAATAATGTATGCAAAAACTATTACAAAATCTATGAAAAATACTATTGACAAAACCTCTTTAAGAAGAAAAAAACAATTAGAATTTAACAAAAAACATAATATTATTCCTAAACCTATTATTAAAAAAGAGCATATTGCATTTGGTGAAAGACAAAAAACAAATTACGATAAACCAAACAAATTACAAACAATTGATGAAATAAAAAGAAATATAACAATTGCAAAAAAAGAAATGCAAAGGGTGGCAAAAGAATTAAATTTTGTTGAAGCAGCAAGAATTCGAGATGAAATAATAAATTTGGAAAAACAATTAAATAACAAAAAACGGGCTTAAAAGCCCGTTTTTTAATCATATATTGAATAATGTTAATTAAGCATTTACAATATTCTTAGCTACAGGGCCTTTCTCGCCATCAGCTGCTTCAAATGTTACTGAAGCTCCTTCCTTTAAGGTTTTAAAGCCTTCAACTTGAATTTCTTGAAAATGCGCAAAGTAATCAGTTCCATCAGAACCTTCAATAAAACCATATCCTTTACTTGCATTAAACCATTTTACTGTTCCTTCCATAATTGTTTTTTAAAATTTAATTAATACTAGTGGGAACAACCCCACAAAACGCATCAAAGATAATAAAAAAATTAATATACTTATTTATTAGCTGATTTGAGAGTGTTTTGTAATAACATTGCAATTGTCATAGGACCAACACCACCAGGTACTGGTGTAATATAACTACAAGAATCTTTAACCGAATTGAAATTTACATCTCCAAGCAGTTTCCAACCACTTTTTGTTTTGTTAGATTTAACTCTTGTAATTCCAACATCGATTATACATACACCCTCTTTGATCATACTTTTGTCAATAAACTCTGCTTTACCCAACGCAACGATTAAAATGTCAGCTTGCTTAGTAATATATTTTAGATTCTTTGTTCGACTATGAGTTAAAGTAACAGTACAGTTACCTATTTCATTATTTTTCCCCATCAAAATACTAATTGGCAAACCTACGATATTACTTCTTCCAACTACCACACAATGTTTGCCAGATGTTTCTATATTATATCTTTTGAGTAGCTCAACTATTCCTGCAGGAGTTGCAGAAATATAAGTTGGTAAATTTAATTGCATTTTACCTAAATTTACTGGATGAAAACCATCTACATCTTTCAAAGGGTTAATCGATTGTGTGATTTTTATTTCATTTATATGTTTTGGTAACGGAAGCTGAACAATTAATCCATCTATTTTGTCATTACAATTAATTTCTTCAATTTTTTTTAATAATTTTTCTTGGGAAATATTTTCTTCAAATCTAATCAAAGATGAAACAAAACCAACTTTTTCACAAGCCTTAACTTTTGCAGCAACATATGTTTCACTAGCACCATTTTCACCAATTAAAATAGCTGCCAGATGAGGGGGACGTTTATTTAGTTTTAAATTTCTCTTTACTGAATCAGCGATTTCGTTTTTTATTTCACCTGCTACTTTATTTCCATCTAATATTTTCATACTTATTTCATTCCAGGAATTCCTCCTCTTGATTGCATCATTTGCATCATTTTTTGAGCACCTCCACCTTGCATCATCTTCATCATTTTGCTCATTTGAGAAAATTGTTTAATTAATTGATTTACTTGTGTGATATCAGTACCACTACCTAAAGCAATTCTTTTTCTTCTACTACCATTTAGACTTTTCGGATTTCTTCTTTCAAATTTTGTCATAGAATTAATAATAGCTTCAATACCTTTGAATGAGTCATCATCGACATCTACATTCTTCATTGCTTTATTCATACCTGGGATCATACCCATCAAGTCTTTAACATTACCCATTTTTTTAATTTGCTGAATTTGTTTTAAAAAATCATCAAATCCAAACTGGTTCTTAGCTATTTTTTTCTGAACTTTTCTAGCTTCTTCTTCATCAAATTGTTGTTGAGCTCTCTCTACCAAGGAAATAACATCACCCATACCTAAAATTCTACTCGCCATTCTTTCAGGATGGAAAACATCTAAGCCATCCATTTTTTCTGATGTACCAATAAATTTAATTGGTTTATCAACGACAGATCTTATTGTTAACGCAGCACCTCCTCGAGTATCACCATCAAGCTTAGTTAAAACTACTCCATCAAAATTTAATTTTTCGTTAAAAGCTTTAGCTGTATTTACAGCATCTTGACCAGTCATGGAATCAACTACAAATAAAATTTCATCAGGACTAATATTATTTTTAACTGAATAAATTTCATTCATCATCACCTCATCAACAGCTAATCGACCAGCAGTGTCAATAATAACTACATTGTTACCATTTTCTTTAGCATGAGAAACAGAGGACTTTGCGATATTTACAGGATTTTTTTCTTCTCTATTTAAGTATACATCAACATTAACTTGATCTGCTAGTACTTCTAGTTGATCTATTGCAGCTGGTCTGTAAACATCACACGCAACCAAAAGTGGTCGTTTATTAAACTTTTGTTTTAAATATAATGCTAGCTTACCTGAAAATGTTGTTTTACCAGAACCTTGTAAACCAGAAATTAATATAACTGTTAGTGAACTTTTTAAATTTATATCAGACTTTTCACTTCCCATTAAATCCGACAACTCATCTTTCATGATTTTTGTAAGTAACTGTCCAGGTTGAACAGCTGTTAGTACTTTTTCTCCAAGAGCCTTTTCTTTAACTTTGTTTGTAAACGATTTTGCTGTCTTAAAATCTACATCAGCTGCTAATAAGGCTTTTCTGATTTCTTTCATTGTTTGAGCAACGTTGATTTCAGAAATACTTCCTTGACCCTTTAAAACTTTAAAGGCTTTTTCTAGCTTATTTGTTAAATTATCAAACATAAAATATACTTTTAGACAAAAATAACTAATTCAAAAATTATTTTACGATTTCTGCATACAAATCAAAGTGATCAGCATTTTTAACAATAACATCAGCAAAATCACCAATTCTAACATATGCATTTTTCGATTCAACCAAAACTTCATTATCAACATCTGGACTATCGTGTTCTGTTCTACCAATAAAATATTTACCTTCTTTTCTATCAAAAAGAACTTTAAATATCTTTCCTATTTTTTTTTGGTTTAAGTTATATGAAATTTCAGACTGAAGGTCCATAATTTCTTGAACTCTTCTAGCTTTAACTTTTGCAGAAACATCATCATCAAGAGAAAAAGCTGATGTATTCTCTTCATGTGAATATGCAAATACACCTAATCTATCAAATTTAGTTTCTGAAACCCATTTTTTCAACTCTTCAAAATTGCCTTCAGTTTCTCCAGGATATCCAACAATTAATGTAGTTCTAATTGCAATACCAGGAACTTCTTTTCTAAATTTAGACAATAATTGATTCGTTTTTTCAAATGTTGTCCCTCTTTTCATTGACTTTAATATATTGTCGCTAATATGTTGAAGAGGAATATCAATATAATTACATATTTTTTTATTATTTCTAATCACATCTAAAACATCGTTTGGAAATCCAGTAGGAAAAGCATAATGAATTCTAATCCACTCGATTTGATCAATTTTTGATAATTCTAAAAGAAGGCTAGCTAATTTTCTTTTTTTATAAATATCTAAACCATAATATGTTAAATCTTGTGCAATTAATATTAGCTCTTTAACACCATTAATTGCTAGATTAGATGCTTCTTTGACTAAATCTTCTATTTTTTTTGATCTGTGCTTGCCTCGCATGAGTGGAATAGCACAAAAAGAACATGGCCGATCACAACCCTCAGATATTTTTAAAAACGCATAGTGTTGCGGAGTTGTAGTTAATCTATCTCCTAATAATTCATGTTTATAATCAGCTCCCAATACTTTTAATAGTTTTGGTAAATCAGTTGTTCCAAAATATTGATCTACATTAGATATTTCTGACTCTAAATCTGGTTTATATCTTTCAGATAAACATCCAGTTACATAGAGTTTGTCAATATAACCCTTCTCCTTTAGTTTTGCTTGTGTCAGAATAGTATTAATTGATTCCTGCTTTGCGTTATCAATAAAACCACATGTGTTAACAACAACAATATTCGCATCTTGTGAAACTGATTCATGCTCAACATCTATTTTGTTTGCAGATAATTGGCTCATTAAAACTTCAGAATCGTAAATGTTTTTAGAACAACCTAAAGTAATTATATTAATTTTATTTTTTTTAGTTGATTTTGTTCGCATTTTTAAACAATGAATCTATAAATTCTAATTTATTAAACTCTTGAAGATCATATATCCCTTCTCCTACTCCAATATAATTGACAGGTATTTTAAATTGATCAGAAATTCCAATAATAACTCCTCCTTTAGCAGTTCCATCTAGTTTAGTTAAGGTAATTGAATCTACTTTTGTAGCCTTTGTAAACTGATTAGCTTGTTCAATAGCATTTTGTCCCGTTGAAGCATCTAAAACTAGCATAACATTATGAGGTGCATCTGGAACTACTTTAGACATAACATTTTTAATTTTAGTCAATTCATTCATTAAATTTATTTTATTGTGTAGTCTACCGGCAGTATCAATGATAACAACATCATAATTATTTGCTTTTGCTGATTGCAATGTATCGAAACAAACGGATGCAGGATCTGAACCCATTGATTGTTTAACAATATCAACCCCTACTCTTTCGCTCCAAATAACTAATTGATCCACAGCAGCTGCTCTAAATGTGTCAGCAGCACCTAACAAAACTTTTTTTCCTTCTTTTTTAAACAAATGAGCTAATTTTCCAATGGTAGTTGTTTTTCCTACACCATTAACTCCAACAACCATAATCACATGAGGAGTACTATTAAGATTAATTTTTTGATCATTATTATCAAGCATTAATAACGAAATTTCATCTTTTAAAAAATTATTTAATTCAGATGAATTAATATATTTATCTTTTTGAACTCTATCTTCTAACTTTTCTATAATCTTTAATGAAGTTTCTACACCAATATCAGAAGATATTAAAACTTCTTCTATGTCGTCTAAAACCAGTTCATCAATTACTTTTTTTCCCGCAACTTGCCTAGCTAGTTTACTGAAAAAACTATCTTTTGTTTTTTTAATTCCAGAATCTAATTTTTTCTTCTTATCGTTGGTAGTTGGTTCATTTTCTTTATGAGAATTCTTATTAGAATTACTATCTATTAATGGTTTATTTTCAGAATTCTCAACTTTATCGGTTTTTAATTCAAGATTTGCATTTGAGCTTTTTTCAACTTTTTCAATCTCAGTATTACCCTCTTTATTAAAATTTTTTGGTTTTTCAGATTCAGATTTGTTTTTATCTTTTTTGTTTAAAACATTTTTTTTTGATGTTAAAGTTTCTTTTTTCTTCTTATTTGTATCATCATTATTTTCATTAAATATTTTTTTAAACTTATCAAAAATTCCCATTATATTATATTTATTATTTCATTAAAGAAAAAAAGCTCCTTTCGCATGAAAGAAGCTTTAAATAATTTGTTAAAAATAGTTATTTCTTAACTAAAAAATCTTTTACCTTATCTTTAGGAACAATTTCACTTTTAAAAGAATAACTACCACTTTCATTCTTTACCATTTTAATTGCTTTAGTAAATGATTTAGCTCCTTTTTTTTGTAATGATGCTACTGTTTTCTTTGCCATATTATTCTATTTAATTTCTTTGTGAATAGTCATTTTCTTCATTATTGGATTAAACTTTTTAAGTTCCATCCTATCAGGAGTGTTCTTCTTGTTTTTAGTAGTAACATATCTTGATGTTCCTGGAAGCCCACTAGCTTTATGCTCTGTACATTCTAAAATAACTTGAATTCTATTTCCTTTTTTTGCCATTTCTGTATTTTTTCAGATGCAAATTTAATAAATTATACTTATTACATCTTATTTACTCTAATAAAAAATAAATCGTCTCTCACATTAAAAGTTTCAATATCAAAATAACCTAGATCTAGTTCTTGCCATAAACTTGTCGGGAAAAGAAATTTATTTTTTGTTCCAAAATTTATTTTTACAGGCATATTAAAGCCATCTATAGCTTTCCATTTATAAAGTAATGTATAATTTGCTCCATGCTTTTGCAGCTTATACTCAAATGTGGGAATTTTCCTATGATTCAAATACTGCTTGAAAAATTTAGTTAAATCTAGTTCTGTTCTATCATTTATGTATTGAATTATTTCGGCTCCATCAATATTCTTATCTTTAAAATCAATTGAGATATCCTTTATTAACTTAAACCAACTAGAATCGTTATTTATTACATTTCGCAATGTATGTAACATTAATGATCCTTTAGTGTACATATCAGAACTACCCCTGAAGTTCAGATTATATTTACCAATGATTGGTCTATCATTTTTAACGTTTTTCTTTTGATTATTTACATATGACAACATCTTATCATATCCATATATACATTCAACATAAAGCACTTCAGCATATGTACAGAACCCTTCATGAACCCACATATCAGCAATATCATTTGTAGTTATACTATTCCCCCACCACTCATGACCTGTTTCATGTAGTATAATAAAATCAAATTTTAAACTGTCAATATAAGAGATATTACCTCTGTATCCAGCTAAATAATTATTACCATAAGCAATTGCAGACTGATGTTCCATGCCTAAATAAGGAGCTTCAACTAATGCATAACCATCATTCCAATATGGATATTTTCCAAAATAATTTTCAAAACATCTTAGCATAGGCTTAACTTGCTTGAAATGATTTTTAGCCTTAATTAAATTATTTTTTAAAACATAGTAATCCAACATCAATGTATCTTTATTTTTAACATAAATATCAGAAAAATGAATATAATCTCCAATATATAAAGTAACATTATAATTATTTATAGGATAACTTACAAACCAGCACGATTCAATTACATTAGAATTTAAAACTTTACTAAAATACTCTTTCTGATTACGTAAATTTCCATTTGAAATAAATTGTAAATAAGATCTAACTACACCTGTAATTTGCATACTATCTGGTTCATCTGATTGATGATCTTTACAGGGCCACCATGTACTTGCTCCAGTCCCTTGACACGAAACACTAATCCAAGGATTATTATTTTTATCCTGTTTCCAAGAAAAACCACCATCCCAAGGTGGATTTATAGCTGTTTTTGGTTGTCCTTCATAGTATACTTTAATTTTATGAAATTCATTCTTTTTTATCTGCTTTGGAAAGTATATATAAACAGCATCAAAATCTCTTTCAAATATTAAATCTTCATTTAAAAATTCAATTTTATTTATTTGCATATTTTGGGCTAAATCAATTTGAATTTTATTGAAGTTTTCTTTTGCTTGAAAATGAATCGAATTTGAAGAACTTAAAATAGACTTACTATTTTCATCTACATTCAAAAATAAATCATAAAAAATTACATCGTAACATGTCCTTAATGAAGTTAAATTTCCTCTAAGAGAATCTTTTCTTGAAAAATTTTGGGCACAGATTGAATGAAAAAGAAAAAAAGAAAGAAAAAAAAAAAGAATACATCTCATAAAATAATTTACAAGAAATTACTTTTCCAAAATTATCTCACATGATGAAGATTGGGTTCCAATTAATGGAATATCAAATGAAAAGGTTAAGTTCATAGTTCCACTATTAGCATCAATAATTGATCCTGAACCTGATACACTAACTGGAAAATCCAGACCCATACCGCCCATGTCTAATTGTAAATCTTGAGAACTAACAATTACATTACCATCATTATCTATAGTTCCCTCAACTTGGTTCTCACTAATTTCAATGAAAATTATATTACCACCAGATCCATCCACTTCAATTGATTCAGGAAGCGCATCATTTAGTGAGATCATATCTCCTAGCAAAGGGATGTTTAAATCATCGCAATTAGGATTGATATTCCACATTCCTTGCGCAATATCATATGCAATTAAACAACTACCATCATTTGAGGTGGCATCAGAATTATAATTCATTGCACTAGAATCTGTACAACCCAAAATAGGGTCTTCTTCCTTTTTGCAAGAAATAAATGTTAATATAATGAAGAATATTATTGTAATAGAATGGTAGTTTGTCATAACTTAGCTTAATATAATTGTATACAATTATACTAAAATATTTCCATTAGCTTTTGCTTCTGCAAGAACTGAAGCTATTCCCTTTTTGTTTATTGTTCTTATAGCCTTTGCAGAAACCTTTAAAATAACTGTTTCACCTGTTTCGGGAACAAAAAACTTTTTGGTTTGTAAATTAGGATAAAATTTTCTCTTAGTTTTGTTATTTGCATGAGAAACATTGTTTCCAACCATTACTTTTTTACCTGTTATTTGACAAATTCTAGACATAACTTTTTTGTTTGAGGCCGACAAATATACAATCTAAATCATAAATAATAACTTATTTTTTATTTTTTATGTAATCAAATAAAAAAAGTATTGCTTGCTCGATAGCATAATTAGTAATTTCAGATCTATTTCCTTTAAAAAAAAATTTTTTAGAAATAGATTCTCTACGACAAGCTATTGCAATAAAAAAAGTGCCAATAGGACATTTTTTATTTCCACCATTTGGACCAGCATAACCAGTTGTTGAAATAGAATAATCTGATGTAAATTTATTTAATGTATTAATGGCCATTTCTCTTGCAACTTCATGACTTACTTCAGTTTTTTCCATAATAATACTCATTGGTACTGATAAAACATCAGACTTAACACTATTTTGATACACAACTAATCCGCCTTTAAAATAGTTAGAGCTTCCTGAAACAGAAGATATTTTAGATGACAAGAGTCCAGATGTAAAACTCTCAGCAACTGCTAATGTAGATGAATTTTTTAAAAGTAAATTATGAAGAAGATGCATAATCAAAATGAAACACTTGACTTGTTCGCGTAGTTTTGCTTTTTGGGACGAATACTCATAACAGGAATTTCAGAATTATTTATAATATAACGAGCTGTAACACTAATATTTTGTGAAAGACTTAATTCTTCTTTTTTAGTCATAATCATAATTAAATCACCATCATTTTCTTTAGCATAATTAAAAACAAAATCTCCAAGCGTTACTTTTTTATCACCAGAAACTAACTCAGCTGAGCAACTAACACCAGCATCTTTAATAAATCTTTCAGCCTGATTTATATTTTTAATTAATACATTCTTATTGTGTTGGTTATCATCCAGCAGGACAGAAACTAGTCTTACAGTTGCATCCCAGTATCTAGCATATTCAATAGCATATGTAATTTTCTCTCGTGTTTGCTTCTCTAAATCTAATGGTAAAATAATATTTTTACATCCATTTTTAAGATTTTGACCCTTGATTGTGATTACTGGACACTGAGCAAGCCTAACTACACGCTCAGCATTTGATCCAATAAACCTTTTAAACCCTTCTTTAGGTGATCCAGTTGTACCCATTACAATTAAATCAGTTGAAATCATTTTTGAAACATCAATAATTTGATTATATACCCTTCCTTTAGAAACCATAACCTCAATATCAATATTATATTTAGAGTGCATTTCTTCGCAGATCTGATTTAATTTAGATTTAACCTTGTTTTGAAGTATATCAGTTTGATCATCTAAAAAAAGTGAACTTATTTTATTTTGTTCCTCAATTACAGAAAGTATATAAACTTTAGAATTTTTTGTTTGAGCTAAGCTACATGCTTGATTTAATGCATACATTGATTGATTTGAAAAATCAATAGGAATTAATATTTTACTAGTTTTAATTGACATATTATATATATTTTTACAAAACAAAATTACACAATTTAATGTATAAAATATCAGATACAGAACTTATAATAACAGAAGAAAAGAAAATATATCATTTAGATTTAGCTCAAAATCAAATTAGTAACGACATAATTTTAGTGGGTGACCCTTCAAGAGTAGAAATAATAGAAAAAAAATTTGATAAAATTAGTTACCAACATTCGCACAGAGAATTTAAAACTTGTATTGGAGAGTATAAGGACAAAAAAATAACAGTTATCTCGACTGGAATTGGAACTGACAATATAGATATAGTTGTAAATGAATTAGATGCACTAGTAAATATAGATTTTGATACAAAAACAATTAAAAAAACTAAAAAGTCATTAAATATATACAGAGTTGGAACATCTGGTGCAATTCATAAATCAACATTATTAGATTCATTTGTTATTTCTAAACATGCAATTGGATTTGATAATTTAGCACATTTTTATAAGAATAAACGAGTGCTAAATTATAATCTATCCAAATCTTTTATTAAACACACTAACTGGCCAACAGAATTTGGAACACCATATTCAGTTCATGCATCATTTGAGTTGCTAAATAAATTTTCAAATATTACAGCTGGTATCACAATAACTTCTCCAGGTTTTTATGCTCCCCAAGCTAGAGAGTTAAGATTAAAACCATCAATTGAAAACTTAAATAACAAACTATCAACTTTTAAATATTCTAATTACAAAATCTTAAACTTTGAAATGGAAACTTCAGCATTATATTTTCTTGGAAGAACACTTAACCACAATACCTTAACTATTTGTGCCATTTTAGGAAATAGAAGTTCAAACACATACAGTGAAAATTATAGTCAAACTATGTCCAACTTAATTGATTTGGTACTAGATAAAATATCAAATTAATGAAACTTTTCTGACAATCTATCTATTAATATATTAGGAGCTGTACAAATTTTCTTTGTTTTTTTGTTCATGAATACTAAGGTTGTTGAACCTTCATTTAACAATTCATTAGCTTCATTAAAAATTTCATAAAAAAAATTTATTTTACTTCTTGGAATTTCTTTGATGGTGGTCTTAATGTTAAGTTCATTGTCATAAAATGCTGATTTTTTGTAATTTACTGATAAATTAACTACTGGCAGAAAAAAACCTAAATCTTCTATCTTACTGTATGATAAGCCTAACGATCTAAGTAACTCTACTCTCCCTACTTCATAATACTGAGCATAAACACCATAATAAACAAAACCCATTTGATCGGTTTCGGCATATCTTACACGAACTTTGGTATCTACACAATACATTTTATAAACATACATAAATTATTGTGTGTAAATAAAACTAATTTAAACCATTTATTTACTAATATTGTGCAATATGATTAAAAATGTAATTTTCCTTCTGTTTTTTATATTTTTTACTTCATGTAAAGATAATTCTCAAAATTACAACAAACAATACTTAAATTCTTTAATACAAGTAAATACTGATGAGGATAGTTTAATTAATGTTTTTATTGAACCATACAAAACATCAATTGAAAGTGAAATGAATGAAATAATTTCTTTTACAAAAAGTGATTTAACAAAAAATAAACCTGTAGGAAATCTTGGTAATTTTGTTACTGATCTATGCTTATCGTATGCCGAAGCAGATATTTGCCTTATGAACAATGGAGGATTAAGATCCTCTATTAATAAAGGAAGTATTACTGTGAGCATGATATATGAACTTATGCCCTTTGAAAATGAATTGGTTATTGTAGAACTATCCAAGACTGATTTTTTTGAGATGTTACTTCACATTATTGAAAAGGGAGGGGAGCCAATTTCAGGTGTTAAAGTTGTTGCAACAAATAAAGAAATTATAAATTATAAACCAAAATTTAATTTTGAAAAAAAACAAAAAATCAAAATACTTACATCTGATTATCTCGCTGACAAAAAAGAATTTTTTAAAAATAAAGAACAAATTAAAATTGGAATTAAGTTAAGAGATGCTATTATTAACTATTGTAAAAATAATGATACCATTTTCTCAAAATTAGATGATCGGATTAAAATTATTGATAATGAAAAATAGAAGAGAGTTTATTAAAAAAAGTAGTTTAACCATCGTTGCTACAACATTATCACCACAGTTAATATTTGGAAGTAAAAAAGATGTTAAAATTACTATTTTACATACTAATGATATGCATAGTCATATCGAACCCTTTAAAAGAGGAAGAAATAAAGGATTAGGTGGTATGGCAAAACGAGCGACGATAATAAGAAAAATACGAAACAAAGAAAAAAATGTCTTATTATTTGATGCTGGAGACATTTTTCAAGGAACTCCATATTTTAACTTTTTTGGTGGAGAAATAGAATTTAAACTAATGAGTAAATTAAAATATGATGCTGCAACATTAGGAAATCATGATTTTGATAACGGACTAGAGGGTCTAAAAAAACAACTCCCAAATGCTAATTTTCCGTTTTTAACCGCAAATTATGATTTTTCTGAAACAATTCTTAAAGATAAATTTGCTCCTTATAAAATTTTTAAAAGAGATCATATCAAAATAGGAGTTTTCGGAGTTGGAATTGATCTCGAAAATTTGGTGCCAAAAAAACTATATGGAAAAACTAAATACCTTGATCCAATTAAAATATCAAATAAATATGCAAAAAAACTAAAAGATTTAAATTGTGATTTAGTTGTATGCCTATCACATTTAGGCTATAAATACAATAATGATAAAGTATCGGATATTGTATTAGCACAAAAATCACAAAATATTGATATTATAATAGGTGGGCATACTCATACTTTTTTAAAAAAAGCGGTTCTAATAAAAAATTTAGATAAAAAAGATGTTCTTGTTAACCAAGTTGGTTTTGGTGGAATTAATATTGGTAAGATTGATATTCATTTTAAACAAAATAACAACAAAAAGTTAGTTGCAAAAAGCTCTATTTTTGTTAAAAATTAATATAAAAACATTAAAAAAAATCGTTATTTTATCTAAATTTTCAATTACTGTAATCATGTAAAATTGCACTGTAAAAAAAAGTTTAAAGTCAAGTGCCAAATTTCTTTTTTATTAACGATAAGTTTTTCATATTTGCTGATACCAAAACAAAAAAATATTATTACTAACTTTAATTAAAATCTAATAATGCCAAATACAGATTGTCAAGAAATTTGGGATAATTGTCTTTCAATAATTAGAGACAATGTAACTGCACAAAATTTTAAAACATGGTTTAAACCAATAAAAGCAGTAAAGCTAGACAACAAGATTTTAACCATTCAAGTTCCTAGTCAATTTTTTTATGAATGGCTTGAAAATAATTACATTACCTTAATTAAAAAGGCAATTAAAAGAGAGCTAGGTAAAGAAGCAAAACTTGAATATAACATCCTACTAGAAACATCATCAGGAAAAAAACCTTATGTAACAAAAATTCCAAGTAACGAACAAGACAAGGTTAAAAACGCTCCTATTAATATGCCAATAAGCATGGATCAAAGCTCTATAAGGAATCCATTTATCATTCCAGGTCTTCAAAAAATCCAAATCAACCCTCAACTAAATGAATCTTACACTTTTGACTCATTTGTAGAAGGAGAATGCAATAGGTTAGCAAGATCAGCAGGTTTTGCAGTAGCTCAAAACCCAGGAGGAACAGCTTTTAATCCTCTTTTTATATATGGAAACGGTGGTCTTGGAAAAACACACTTAGCAAATGCAATTGGAATTGATGTAAAAAATAATTTTCCAGAAAAAACAGTTCTATATGTTTCTGCAGATAAATTTCAAACACAATTTGTTGACGCTATAATGGACAATAGAAAAAATGATTTCGTTCATTTTTATCAATCTATTGACGTGTTAATTATTGATGATGTACAATTTTTATGCGGTAAAGAAAAAACACAAGACATATTTTTTCATATTTTTAATCACTTACACCAAAACAAAAAACAAGTTATTTTAACATCAGATAAGGCTCCAGTAGATATCATTGGTATGGAACAAAGATTGCTTTCAAGATTTAAATGGGGACTTTCTTCTGACCTACAATCACCTGGATTAGAAACAAGACTTGCAATACTAAAGAAAAAAATCAAAAAAGACGGTATCGATATTCCATATGAAGTGATTGAATACATTGCATACTCAATAACTTCAAATGTAAGAGAATTAGAAGGTGCACTTATTTCACTACTAGCTCAATCGTCATTAAACCAAAAAGAAATAACGATTGATTTAGCAAAAAATATGCTAGACAAATTTGTTAAAAATACTGTCAGAGAAGTTTCAATTGACTATATTCAAAAAGTAGTATGTGACTATTTCAATATTCCAATTGAAACAATGAAATCAAAGACAAGAAAAAGAGAAATTGTACAGTGTAGACAACTTGCTATGTACTTTTCTAAGCAAATGACAAAAAACTCATTAGCAATGATTGGAAAATACTGTGGGAATAAAGATCACGCAACAGTTCTTCATGCCTGTAAAACTGTAAACAATTTATCAGATACAGACAAAAGGTTTAAAGGATATATATCAGATATTGAGAAAAAATTAACACTCTCATAGATATGAAGATTTTAATGGTCTGTTTAGGAAATATTTGCAGATCTCCTTTAGCAGAAGGGATATTAAAAAGTAAAGCAAAGAATCTTGACATAATCGTTGATTCAGCAGGTACTGCAAATTATCATATTGGTAAAAATCCTGACATAAGATCTATTGAAATTGCAAAAAAACATGATGTTGATATTAAAAATCAAATTGCACGTCAATTTACAAAACATGACTTCAAAAATTTTGATGTTATTTATGCAATGGACAAACAAAACTACTATGATATTATTCAAAAAGCTTCAAGTGATTTTGATAAAAAGAAAGTGAAATTAATTCTTAATGAAATCAACATCAACATAGATTCAGTTCCAGACCCATATTATGGTGGAAAGAATGGCTTCAACAAAGTTTATGAGATGCTTGATAAAGCATGCGAAAAAATCATTTTTAATCTTGAATAAGGGAAGTATATATCTAATTCCAAATTTTATTACAAGCGATAACGATAAAAGTTGTCTGTCTTATGAAATTGAAAAAATAATTTGTCGAATTAATATATTTATAGTTGAAAACATCAGGTCTGCAAGAAGATTTATTAGAAAAATTGACAAAGAAAAAAACATAGATGAAATTTTATTCTTTGAATACGGAAAGTATAGTAACCTCAACTTTGAAAAAGATATATTAAGTTTAATTCTCAATGGTAAAAGTATTGGCATAATTTCTGAATCTGGCCTTCCTTGTGTGGCAGATCCAGGAGCAAGTATAATTGAACATGCACATGATTTTGATATTGAAGTAGTTCCAATCGCAGGACCCAATTCTATTGTTTTAGCTTTGATTTCATCGGGTATGAATGGCCAAAACTTTGCATTTAATGGTTACTTACCAATACATAAAAAAGAAAGAAAAATAAAAATTATAGAATTAGAAAAGAAAGCTAAAAAAGAAAATCAAACTCAGATTTTTATTGAAACACCTTATAGAAATAATCAATTATTTTCAACTATATTAGAAAATTGTAATTTAAATACAAAATTATGTATAGCAATGGATATAACATCCAAAAAACAATTTATTAAAACAAAATCAATTTTTGAATGGAAAAATTTAAACCTAAATTTAAATAAGGTTCCATGTGTTTTTTTAATTCAATAAGTTTTTAAATATAAATAGATTAAGTAATTTTTATATTTGCTTTATGAAGTATATTAAGTATTTATTAAAATTTATACCAAAACCTTTAAGAAATATATATGTTTCAAGTACAATATTTTTCATTTTTTGGATTCTATTAATTGACGACTACAATCTAATTAAACAACATAAAATTCAAAAGAAAATTGATGAACTAACTGAACAAAAAAAATTTTATATCTCTGAAATAAAAAAAGATAGTGTTGAATTGATTGACTTAAAAAGTAAAAAAAATAAGCAGGAAAAATTTGCAAGAGAGAAGTTTTTAATGAAAAAAGATAATGAGGATCTATATATAATAAGAAAAAAAAATGAGTAATATATTAGAGAATTTTAATGCGATTTCCAAAAAACAATGGGAGAAAAAAATTAAAGAAGACCTGTCTAAAATTAAATTCAAGACTAAAACATTTAAATACGAAGACATTGAAATATCTCCTATTTATCATAATGAAGATAAGTTTAAAAGATTTAACTGTAATTTTCCATCAAAATGGAACATATTTAGCTACATAGAAAATAACGATGCAATAATATCAAATCAAAAAGCACTTCAAGCAATAAAAAATAATGTTGATGGAATTTACTTTTCCAACGCAAACAATTTGGATATATTACTTCAGAATATTGATTTAAAAAAAATCAAAATTCATTTCAAAGAATTTAATTTGAAATTACTTGAAGACAAAATATATAACAATCTATCAAAAAAAATAAATGGATATATCCATTCTGAAAAATTTAATCCTATACATAGCCTTAATCACACTATATTTTCAAATGGAAAAACTATTAAAGAACAAATAAAATCCGCACTAAACAAAGGACTTGCATTCAAGGATAATCCACAGTTTCACTTTGAAATAGGTGATAATTATTTTCTTGAAATTGCTAAATTAAAAGCCTTTAGAATTTTATGGGAAAATAAAAGCGGTAAAAATGCTCATATCTTCGCTAGCACTAGCCTTAAAAACAAAAGTAAGGCAGAGCCATACAATAATATTATAAAAACCACTGTGGAATGTATGTCCGCAATTTTTGGCGGCGCCAATAGTATTATGATCAAACCATATAATTTAAATTTTGAACAACCAACTGAAAAATCTGAAAGAATCTCAATAAATCAACAAATTATTTTAAAATATGAAAGCTATTTAGACAAAGTTATTGATCCAACTAGAGGATCTTACTATATTGATTATTTAATCTCAGAAATAATTAAAGATTACCAGATTAATACTAATAAAAATAAAAAATCATCTAAAAATAAAGACTTTTTTATAAGTGCTGAAGGCATTAAAATTCAAAAAGAATATTCACAAACAGATAATAAAAAAATAGAGCATTTAAAATTTGATGGTGCTGGAATTAGTCCAAATTTAAG
>MDSV01192699.1_pt1 | contig 16945 bp, 18 predicted proteins | sample 810851 | NCBI WGS metagenome assembly MDSV01 (sample SAMN05326640, study PRJNA326480) | marine metagenome | isolation source: seawater | place: Atlantic Ocean: North East | collected 2012 | reverse complement strand
TTCTTGTTTCAAATCCCGATTTTTGATTTCCAATTTCCGATTTCCCATCCACCCCAGGTTTTTTCCCACGGCGTTGACACTGGAGCTCACCTTGTCCCCATATGGGTTGTTGAAACTAAACAAATGGGTGTTGGGTTCGATAAATTTTTGATCATCTAAAGCAAAATTATTATTAAATTTTTTGATTTTTGAATCTTTAATATTTTCAATTAAACACCGGCCTTTTCCTTCGTAAAATGCAACTTCGATTGCATCGGCCAATCTGTTGTAAAAGTCTTGCTCATGTCGCACTATGATGCGATCAATAACTAATTGTATATCATTAGGTTTTAACTCAGTTTTTAAAGAGCTCTCGATTCGATTCACTACCCCCTTAATTTTTATTCTTGAATAGCCTTGGCTTTGAAGGGTCATCAACTTTTCTTTAAGATTCCGACCTTCCTCTAGTTCAAGTGGGGCTAGCAGCAATAATTTTTGTTTGTTTTGTTGAGATTTCACATATTCAATAACATCTGAAGTTGTGTTTTTTTTAACAATAGTATTGGAAATGGGAGAATAGGTTAAACCGATTCGCGCATAGAGTAGTTTAATATAGTCGTAAATTTCTGTTGTGGTACCCACTGTTGAGCGTGGATTTGTAGAGTTCACTTTTTGCTCTATGGCAACCGCAGGTGCAATTCCTTTAATGTAGTCTACTTGGGGCTTGTGTAAGCGTCCCAAGAATTGTCTGGCATAGCTAGACAAACTCTCCACATAACGCCTTTGGCCTTCGGCATAGAGAGTGTCAAATGCCAAACTTGATTTTCCAGATCCAGACAAACCTGTGAGGACTACCAATTGATTTCTAGGAATGGCCACATCAATATTTTTTAGATTATGCAGCTTGGCTCCCTTAATCAGGATGTAATCTTTTGGATTGAGTTTTGAAAATGGTATTGACATCAAAAAAAATAAGTTATAAAGATAATGTTATTGCATGTCTAAAAAAAGTAGATTAACTTCTTATTAATATTAAAATAAAATGAAAAAATTTGGAATTTTAATTTCAATCTCTTTATATTTGAAACTATTATTAAACAAAACTGCCTATAATACAACATTACTTTTAAATAATCTTTAAACCATCACCTACTTGAGGTGTTAAAAAGTAATGTTATGAATATCAATTCTTTAAGCGATGCTCAGCTCGTGAGCAATTATATTTCAGGGGATGAAAAAGCATTGTCAGTTCTTATAAAAAGGCACCAAGGCCGTTTATATGGTTTTATTTTTTCTAAAATTCAAGATCGCGATGCGACAGAAGACGTCTTTCAAGATACTTTTATCAAAGTTATACGAACTCTAAAACGTGGTAATTACAATGAACAAGGAAAATTTCTGCCTTGGGTTATGCGAATTGCGCATAACCTTGTGATCGATTATTTCAGAAAAAATAAACGCATACCTAAGTTTAAAAACAATGGTGATTTTGATATATTCTCTGTTATTTCAGATGGAAGTCTCAATGCTGAAAATAAAATTGTAGAAAGTCAAATAGCCGAAAATGTTCGAATTCTTTTGGACGAATTGCCCGAGGATCAAAAAACGGTTATAAAAATGCGAATTTATCAGGATATGAGTTTTAAAGATATTTCAGAAAATACTGGGGTTAGCATTAATACTGCTTTGGGTCGAATGCGCTATGGACTTATTAACCTTCGGAAAATGATTGAAAAGCACAATATCAGTCTAATTAATTAGCTTTCACAAAATAAATTTTAAAGTTTTGCGTTAGTAATGAAAATCAATTAATCATTACATGCGAATGGCAGAAATTTACTCTGAAAACACCTCAAATTCTGAACAGCTAAAACCCCGAAAAGATACAATTCGTTTTTTGCTGGATTACTCCAAAGCCTTTAAGTTAATTGTGCTTGGAAAGGTAAAATATGAAATTTTTGTTAATTAAATTTTGCACACAGAAAAATCCTGAATATTTGTTAGTTTTTTTCTTTAAAATTTTTTAAAAGCGACTTTCTTCCAATGGTTTTACTAATAATGTCCTTGTTAAGGTTCCAAGCTCTTGCTGGAGAATATTCACGCCCATACCAAATGATTTGAAGGTGTAAATCATTCCAAAGTTTTTTTGGAAATAAACGCTTGGCATCTTTTTCGGTTTGATTGACATTTTTTCCATTGGATAGATTCCAGCGGTACATCAAACGGTGTATATGAGTGTCTACTGGAAATGCGGGAACACCAAAAGCCTGGGACATAACCACACTAGCAGTTTTATGACCCACAGCTGGCAGTGCTTCCAGTGCTTCAAAACTTTGAGGTACTTTACCATGGTATTTTTCAATTAAAATCCTCGACAATCCATAAATACCCTTGCTCTTCATTGGTGAGAGTCCACAGGGTCGAATGATGGCTCTGATTTCATCTATAGATAATTTAATCATATCATAGGGATTGTCTGCTTTTTCAAAAAGTATTGGAGTTATTTGGTTTACTCGTACATCCGTGCATTGGGCAGACAATAAAACTGCGATTAGTAAAGTATAAGGGTTTTTATGATTCAAGGGAACGGGTATTTCTGGATATAATTTTTTTAAGGTTTTTATAACAAAATTTACCTTCTCTGTTTTGGTCATTAGATTATCTTTGTATAAACAAATATAATAAATATGACTGTACTCAAAGCCGGTGATAAAGCCCCGGACTTCAATACATTTAACCAAGAAGGTAATCTAATTTGTTTATCTGATTTTAAGGGTAAAAAATTAGTATTGTTTTTTTATCCAAAAGCAAGTACACCTGGTTGTACACTGGAGGCTTGCAACCTAAGTTACAATTATAACCGTTTCCAAGCCGCTGGATATGCTTTATTAGGCGTTAGTGCTGATAGTCCCAAACGCCAGCTGAATTTTAAAAATAAATATAAATTCCCCTATGATTTATTGGCAGATGAAGACATGTCAGTTATAAAAGCCTATGGGGTATGGGGACCAAAAAAATTTATGGGTCGCGAATATGACGGTATTCACAGGACTACTTTTGTAATTGACGAAAATGCTATTATTGAACGGGTCATTACCAAAGTAAAAACCAAAGAACACACCTCTCAAATTTTATAATTAAAAATTCTTCTATTTTGTTTCTAATTCTTTTTTAGAGTAACCAAAGAGTTGTTTTTCCTTAATCATATCAGAAACTACATTGGGTAATAGCGGTTCCCATCCATCTTCTGCAGAACTAATCATTTTTAAGACCTTTCGAGAAAAAATATTTAAAATATCGGGATTGTAATCTTTGATGTCTACAAGTTTTCCAGTGTATTTAAAGAATTTATACAATTCTTTCATTCTTGGGTGGACTTTTAAATTATCACTAGTAATTAGTGCACCATCTTCGCCCAACATAGGGTATAAGTAGACCTTTAAATCTTTGTGAAATAATTTACCGAAGGCTTCTAGTATACCACCGCTGAGGTGACGGTAATACTTTTCATCAAAGATGTCAATTAGATTGTTGACTCCCATAGACAATACCATTCGCTTTTTTGAGTATAAATTAAAGTATTCTACGAGTTTGTAATACTCCTGAAAGTTTGAAATTAAAACGGTTTGACCCAAAGAACACAACAATCGCGCACGGTCCATAAAATCTTGTTCGTCAATCTCACCGCCTGATGCTCTTAGATTTGAAAGGGTAATCTCAAAGACCACTTGGGTCTTTTCTTTATCGACTTTATTTTCCTTTTTAAACATCTCATAGGAATTTTCGTACATATCGACATTGACACGGGTAACAGGCCTAAAACTTCCTCTAAAAGCCAGAATGTTTTTTTTATAAAGTACACGCGCTGGCAGTACATTGTTACCATCTGGTGCAAACATCACAGCATCTGTCATCCCATTTTTTACAAGTTGTAAACTCATCAAACGATTATCAACATCTTTGAAGATAGGCCCTGAGAAGTTTATGGTGTCGATTTCAAGTTGATCTTTACTTAAATGGTCATATAAGTAGCGCAGTAATTTTTTTGGTTGATTGTGCTTGTAAAAAGCACCATAAATAAGGTTGGTGCCTAATTTACCAAGGGTTTCTTGCTGTAGACGGGCATCACTTTCTTTAAAACGCAGGTGTAAAATGATTTCATTATAGGGTTCACTGGGGTTAATTTGATACCGGACACCCACCCAACCGTGACCTTTATACCTCTTAGCAAAATCAATGGTGGTCACTGTGTTGGCATAACTAAAAAACATTTTGTGGGGGTTGTTCTCGCGGCAAATACGGTCTTCTATAAGTTTAACCTCGTGCGTCAACATTTTTCTCAGACGGTTTTCTGTTACATAGCGTTTGTCATTTTCAATACCATAAATCGCATCGCTAAAAGATTTGTCATATGCGGACATGGCCTTAGCAATGGTTCCAGATGCACCACCTGCTCTAAAAAATTGCCTTACCGTTTCTTGACCGGCTCCAATTTCTGCAAAAGTTCCATAAATATTTTCATTGAGGTTAATCTTTAAAGCTTTATCCTTAAGAGACGGTACGCTTTTGATTTGAGCATCACCCTTGAGTGTTATTTCCATCCTTGTCAGTTGTATTTTTTGAGATGACACAAAGTTAGAACTTTAACTTAGCCCACAAAAAAAAATGCAGTATTTTTGTTTAAATCAGCGTTGTTTTGGAAATTACATTTTTAGGTACAGGTACTTCTCAAGGTATTCCAATTATCGGAAGTGACCACCCAGTTTGTTTAAGCGATGACCTAAAGGACAAACGCCTCAGGGCTTCAGTGCTAATTGAGTGGGAAGATTTAACCCTTTTGATTGATTGCGGTCCAGATGTTAGGCAGCAATTATTACGTTCTAATTGTGAACATATAGACGCGATTTTATTTACACACGAGCACAGTGATCACACGGCTGGTATTGACGATTTACGCCCATTTTATTACCGACAGGGAAACATTCCTGTATACGCTGAACAACGAGTTTTAGATGCCTTAAAAACCCGATTTGATTATATTTTTAAGATTGAAAATAAATACCCCGGTGTATTGTCTTTTGATGTTCATCGCATCGATAATATTCCATTTTTTATCAAAAAGAAACAAATCATTCCAATTCAAGTATTTCACCACAAACTTTCAGTTTTCGGATTTAGAATCGCGGATTTTGCATATATTACCGATGCCAAAACAATTCCTGATCCAGAGATTGATAAACTAAAAGGCTTGCAGGTGATGGTGGTCAATGCTCTTAGGCATGAACCACATCAATCGCATTTCAATTTGGAAGAGGCTTTGGCTTTTATCGATCGAGTCAAACCTAAAAAAGCCTACTTGACCCACATCAGTCACCTTTTAGGGTTTCATGATAAAGTACAAAAAATATTGCCAAAAAATATCTTTTTGGCTTATGACGAACTAAAATTAAATCTGTAAATGAAATCGAAATTTCTAACATACGCCCTTATTTTCATGGCTCTATTAGTTGTATTTCAATATGTATATTCCATGCAAATTATTGATAAATACGAAGCTGATATTCAAATTTTTAAATTTAAAATCCAAACCCTAGAATCTGAAAATGTAGCCTTAAAAGCTCAAATTCTGTAAGTTAAAAATTCTGAAGTCTTGCTTTAAGCCATTCCCTAAGTTCAAAAAAGTTTTGTGCAGAAACTGTATGGCCCACTGGAAATTCGCTGTATTGGTAATAGATGCTTAGGGCCTTTAAAAATCTTGGGGTCTCGCGAGCCCATTCTACAGGAATTACTTGGTCTGATCTACCATGAGAACAATAAAAGTTCAAGTGTTTATAGGCCTCCTTTTCCATTGATTTATTTAAAAAATCATTAGAAATATATCCACTGAGTCCCATAATATTTTTAAATTTTTTAGGATGGTTTAAGGCTAATGCCATGCTTAGTATGCAGCCTTGACTAAAACCCAACAAGTTAATGTTGTTGCAGTCTGTATTATAAGCAACACAAGCATTGTCGATACACTCCAGTATTATTCTCATAGAAGCCTTTGCCTGCTCAGTGTCATTCCATTTGTTTTTATTAGAATCAAAATTTATTGCATACCAAGAATAGCCACAGGGCTGAAGCTTATAGGGTGCACGCAAAGAAATTACGCAAAGTTCTGCTGGAAGTTCGTCTGCAAAGGAAAAGAGGTCAGCCTCATTACTTCCATATCCGTGTAAAAGCATCAAAAGCGGAGCCTTAGATTTTAATTTTGAAGTACGAACTAAAGAAAAAAGAGGCAGCATACTGGATATTTTAAGATATTTTTTTAAAGATTTTTTGAAAGAAAATTCCAAATATAGGGACCGCAGTTACTGAACCGGCTAGTGCTGTTGCTATACCATAAAGATTTAAAACAGTGAAAGCTATCCAGAAAGTCAAAGTGACAGTCCAATTGTCAAAATTACCAACGGGGTATCCCAAAGTAAAAAAACCAATACAAAGACCTAAGGATTGTCTTATATGAAAACTCACAAAATCACTTTTAAGTTGTTTGTTATTCAAATATGATATGAGCAATCCAAGTAAACCAAGATAGCTTAAAAAAGCTGTGGATTTTTCAGATTTCATACAAATAAATTTGATTATTAATTCAACACAACCGTTTTGTTGGCAATAACTCCATAAACAGATCCTTTTAGTTGATACCCAATAAATATTGAATTTTTAGATTTTGAGTATATGTAATCATTTCCAAATTTGTATAATATTTCGGGATTAAAAAGTGTTATGTTACAATAATTCCCAATATTGATTGAAGTATTCTCAATGCCAAATCTAAGTTTTCCACTTGTGAGAATATCGATGGTTTTTTTTGTTGAAAAAACTGAATTTAAGGCTCCAAAAGCACTTTCCAATCCAATGGTCCCAAAGTCTGCAAAATCGAATTCTATTTTTTTACCCTCAATGGCAATGGGGTTGTGGTCTGATGTTACCATATCAATGGTCCCATCTTTTAAACCATTAATCAGGGCTTTAATTGATGATTGAGTTCTCAAAGGCGGATTGACTTTAAAGTTTGTATCGTAGTTTTTTATATCAGAATCTTTGAATATTAAATTGTGGACGGCCACGCTGCAACTCACATCCAAGCCTTTAGCTTTGGCTGCTCTTACAAGATCAACTGATTTAGCAGTTGAAATTGTAGGAATATGGATTTTACCTCCTGTATATTCTAAAATATCTAAATCCCTAGCAATTTGTAAGGCTTCAGCTAACTCTGGATTTCCTTTAAGCCCCATTCGGGTACTGCTTTTACTTTCATTCATTACTCCAGACTGTGCAATAGAAATTTCTTGAGGAAATGAAAGTAGAAGGCCTCCAAAATTTGAGGCGTATTGTAAACCAATTTTTAAAATATTAGGGTTTTTAATGGGTATTTTGTAATCACCAAAAGCTACACTTCCTGCTTCTGACATATCATAAATTTCTGCCAATTGTAATCCTTTAGATTTTGCAGTAAGAGATCCTACAGGGTAAAGCGCTGTTGCAGTGCTATTGGCTTGAGCTTTGGCAAAAGCAATGGCGGTGTGCCCGTCCATTACAGGGTATGTATTTGGTTGAAGCGCTACTGATGTAAATCCTGATTTGGCTGCTACATCCAGTCCGTTTTTAATGGTTTCTCGGTCTTCATAACCTGGTTCTCCAAAACATACACTACTGTCAAACCATCCTTGAGAGACGTGAAGGTTCTCAAATTGAATAACTTTATAATTATTTGTATTTTTTATAGAACTTGCGACTTTTACTATAAGGCCATCCTCAATTAAAATATCCTGTGTTAAATCATGAAAATCACTTTTTTTATCAATAATTGTAGCCGATTTTATAAGTGCATTCATTCAGAAAATTTTAAAATGAGCATCTCTAGTACCAGAAATATTAGGGCAAAAATAACAAACCATTTCCATAATTCCTTAACAATCACCTCACTTTTTATGGATTTCAATGTATTGTAGACAGAATCAAAGACTTTATCAGAGCTCAATTTTTCTAGATTGTAGTACTGTAATAAACTTTCGTTTCTAGGTTGGTTAAAGCTTAAGTACTGCAGGGTATCTGATTTTTCATGCAAGGCATAATGGCCCGCTTTTTCTGGTAAATCATCTAGAAATAGTTTAATTTTTGAGTTTTGTTTGGTTTGCAGTGGAATAAAAGTTTCCTTTTTTTGGCTGAGCTTTAGAACACCATCGTCTTTGAGATTGTATTTTAATTCCAATTCATTTTTCTCTCCCAGTTCATACTGTAATTTAGGGAGCTTGAAGCTGAACTTTCCAATTTCATAGATTGTAGGGACCACAATAGGGGAGTTGGTGAAATTTGAATTTGTTGGTCCAATGGGAGCGGTGAATATGAAACATTGCTCCTTTTGAATCAATAGCGGTTGACCATCTTCTAAACCAAGGAGTATTTTGGCCGCAGTGTTGATTCCAAATTGCTTTATGACATTGGGATATTGAAAATTGCGAACCGGTTTTTCAAAAGAACGTTTATAGACTGGATGTTCAAAATTAATAGTGGTTATTTTCTTTTTTTTTGTTCGAAGGGAATTAAATTTTAAGTTTAGTTCGTTCAAAAAGGCATTGTAAGAAACAATATCTCCTCCGCTGGCTGGAATAAAAAGTACAGTTCCATCAGATCTTACAAATGATTTTAAGTTATTTAAAAGGGCATCAGGAAGCCTATTTAGCTCGGAAATTACAATCAAATCTTGCTTCTGTAAGCTTTTATAATTTAGTGTTTCAAGTGATGCGAAATTATATGTAAAGGCCGCTTTTGTAAAAATTCTTTGAAAGTAATCAGGGTTTTTATCCGCAATTGTTAAAACAGATATTTTGGGTGATTGTATAATATTGAAATAAAACGAGTTATCATAAGACAACCCTGAGTCCTCCAAAATCATTTTCCCATTGATAGATTCATTTTTTGGCAGGCTAAAGCTTGTTTTGAAGTCTTTAGATTTTTCTAATAATGATTTTCCAATCAGTCGATTGGCATTAAATAGACTTATGGCAATGCTGTCTTGATCATTGCTTTGAGTTTTTGCATAAACATTGAGTTGATAGGCATTAAGTTCAGACGAAATTTCTATTTTTTCAATAAAATTATTTTGTCTACTAACAGGTGTTTTTTTTACCAAGAAAAGCTGGTATTTTATATCTTTTGGCAGCTTTAAATCTTCTTCTTTTTTTTGAAAATCGGAAATCAAAATAAGATACTTTTGATTATTTTTTTGTTTGGTAAACAAACTGGAACCTTTGTTAAGAACGGCTTCAAAAGACAATTGACGGTTTGAATATATTATATCTAGCAGCTCTATTTTAAGGTCTGATAAACGACGATTCTTATAAGTTTTACTATTCGTAAAAATAGTGATATTTTCGAATGGAATATTTTCAGTTAGAAGTTGTTGTATGGCCTGTTTTAACAAAGGCCCTTTACTGCCTTTGGCTTCCATGCTAAATGAATTATCCAAATAAATAACCACTTCTGGTAGCTCATTTTTAGCATTAGAATTTGAGATAAATGGCTCTGTAAAGGCCAGTACAATACAACTTATTGCCAACATTCTTAGAGATAAAATAATCCATTTTTTAAGAGTGGAACTTTTTCGGGTTTGCAGATTAATTCTTTCTAAAAATGCAATATTTGTGAAAAACTCGGTCTTAAAACGCCTGAGGTGAAATAGATGAACTAAAATGGGAAGTAGCAGTGCAAAAAGGGCGTAAAAAAATTCTGGATGAGCAAACTGCATATGGTAAAACATTTATCAAATATAAACCAATTAATCTGTTAACAAAAGAAGAAATAATCTCTCATGGCTTGTTTTTTTTGAGCCTTGAAAACTGCTTTAATTTTATGCTGTGCATTTTTATTAGCAACCGTAATGATACTCTGTGAATTTGAAATATTAGAAAGTATCCTCCATGATTTTATTTGTTGATTGTATATTTTTTTACCAATTTTTTTTGGATTGTCACAAATCCAAATAAAGAGTACTTCAGACTTTATTAGAAGTTTTGCTAATTTTTTCCCTTTTTTTCCTGCACCCCAAACCACAATTTTTTTCTGGGTTTTATATGAGAGCTTTAGAAAATATTCTAATTTGAGATCCAAGAAGTTGTTTTCTGCATAATTGGGACTCGTTCTAGATGTGCGACTTGGGTAATCTCTCCAAAAATGTAGAACTTTATTTGAAGGCAGACATTTTAGACCTATTTCAAAAAAACGAAAAGCCAAATCATAATCTTCTGGATAGGTGTCTGAATTAAATCCATTCGCTTTTTCAAAATCTGAGCGGTGTACCATCCAACAAGGAGATGGAATGACACATTCTTTATAGATTTCATTAAAATTTGTAGCTGTTGAAATTAATTTATTGAGCCACTGTTCATATCGTTTGTATCCTTCTTTAATCCCTGTCTCGCAAAAATATTCGACCAATCCAAGTGCGATAAATCCTTTGCCGTTTTGGTTTAGATCATTGGCCATACATTCGATTTTACTTTTTTGCATAACATCATCACTATCCATCCGAGTAATGTAGTTTCCAGTTGAATTTTCATAGGCTGTCTTCAGTGCATCAATAATACCTTGACCTTTGTTTGACAAAAGCTGAATTCTATTATCAATTTTAGTAAAGCTTTGAACAACTTTGTAGCTCTGATCCGTGGAACCATCGTCTACTATGATGGCTTCCCAGTTTTGATAGGATTGATTTGTAATAGAATTTAGGCAATCATGGAGGTATTTAGCAGTATTTTTAAAAGGGATTAAAATACTAACTTTATGAAGTAGCATCAGTATTTTGCTGCTTTACCACCAGACAAAGATTCGCTGATAAAATGCCTTAAATCTTCGTTTGATTGAATGAGGTCTTCATTTCTAAGATACATCATATGACCACTTCTATAACCCTTAAAACTTAATCGCTTTTTCATTTTTCCACTTGGGTCAATTTGTGATAAATTGTATTTTGCACTAAAATAGGTGGTTGCACCATCGTAATAGCCAGATTGGTTTAAGACTCTTAAATAGGGGTTTTGCGCCATAGCGGAGCGCAAGTCGTCTCTGGTATTGTCATTGTCGTTGTTCCATGGTCTAACCGGGCCAAACATGTTGTATTTTAAATCCGACTTGAAATTTAATTCTTTTTTGATATAATGGTTGATTGCTGGAGTAAATGAATGCAACCAAGAAGATAATTCTGCGTTATAGTCAGGTCTTGAGCCGGCTTCTTTTTTATCAATTCCCAAGTAACGAGAATCTAATCGACCAATTGTTTGGCCTGTTTTATCCCGCAATAAAGCTTTCCAAAAGAAAGCGGTTGGAATGTCCAAATTATGTTGAAGTATGGCTTTTTGGCTTAAACTCGAATAGTAGGCTATTTTTTCACTCACAGCCATTTTTTTAATTTCATCAATATCTCCCCCCTTTGCCAATGCCGGTAATAAGTTGTTGATTGCAAATTCTTCTACCTCAGGAAGTATTTCCAACAGGTCTTTGGATTGTAAAGATTGATCCAACATTTTATGGTACCAAGCTGTGGCTGTGAAATAGGGAAGATTTAAAGCTGAAGAAAGTGGCCCCCCCACACGAAGAGTTTTATAATCAGCAGGAGATACTAAAATAACACCGTTTAAATACATCCACTGATTTTCTTGCAAAGCCAAAGAAAGTCCCATGACTCTAGTACCTCCATAGCTCTCACCAATAATATATTTGGGAGACTCCCAACGGTTTTTTCTAGATACAAATGTGTTCATCCAATCTGATAGGTAAGCAATGTCTTCATTGATTCCAAAAAATTGTTTGCGGTCTGGAAGCTCGCCTTCTGCATTGGGTACCATGCGCGAATAAGCAGTGTTTACTGGATTTACAAAAACGATATCAGCAACGTCTAAAATCGAGTGAGGGTTGTTTTTATAGCCATATGGTTGAACAGGATAGCCCTCATCATCCACATTCAAAATTCTGGGACCTGTATAAGCCATGTGCATCCAAACAGATGCCGATCCAGGGCCCCCATTAAATGAAAATATAACAGGTCTTTCGTTCTTGTTTTTTATTTGATCTCGAGTATAATAAGTGTAAAATAAACTAGCGATGACAACCCCTTCACTGTCCCAAACGGGCTGCATACCAGTTTCAGCTGTATAGTTTATAGGAATCCCTTTAATAATTGTTTTGTGTTTGCTAATAACAATAGTGTCTACTGGGATTTTTATGTTTTGAGTAAGGCTAAACTTGAAGCACAATAGGAGAATTATTAAAAACGTATTTCGCATGATTGGTTTTTTTGAATTTCAAAAATACAACAATGATTTTAAAGTTTAACACTCTAACTTCTAAAGCCCAAGCGCTGCAGCCCTCCACGGGCTATTTTAATGGCTTGATTGTATTCGCTGTCATGAACATATTTGTTAACTGGCCGTACTGTAAAATCCAAAATATCCAATCTTTCAGATTCGTTTTTGTCATTTATAATTGGAAAGTTTCCTTGATTCTCCAAATTTTTACACATTCTTTGCACTATCATAAAATTGCCTTCATAAAGTTTAAAATATGCCATAATGCTAGTTTTTTAATAGCATCCCAAAAAATAATCCATTCCTTTTGAAAACAGAAATTACAACGACTTAGAGAGATTCTTTTTTCATAAAAAATATTGTTTATATTAGCTGTATTCTAAATATAAACAGATGGTTTTTTCTGCAAAAAAACTCAACCTTTTTCTTTTATTTAACCTTCCCTCAGCTTTTTTATGTGGTGTGAGAGTTAAGTCTATAGATACCGAAAAATGTTATGTGGATGTCAGTCATATGTGGATTAATAAGAACCCTTTTAAATCAATGTTTTGGGCAGTACAAGGTATGTCTGCTGAGTTGGCAACAGGAGCTCTTATAATTACGAAAATCAAGCTGCTAAATCAAAAAGTATCTATGTTGGTTTTAAGAAATGAAGCGCAATTTACAAAGAAAGCCAAGGGGCGTATTCGATTTTGCTGTCATCAAGGACTCGAAGTTGATAGGGCTTTAAAAAAAGCCATTGAAACTGGTGAGGGTGAGACAGTTATTCTAGAAGCTCAAGGGCATGATTCCAGTGGAGATTTAGTTTCAAAATTTTCTTTTGAATGGTCTTTAAAGAGCAAGTTTTAAATGTTAATATTTTAGATTTCAGATATTTTCTAAATTATATAAAATTGTAAAGGCTAATTTCTATAGATTAAAGCTATGCAAAAAACATAAAGTTTATGTTGCAATGGATAGAGCTATACACGATTACCCAAAATCAATTCTTAGAAAAGTTAGTTTTGATCCCAATTTGTTCTATTTCTAGGTAAAAAAGGCTATTCAGCGCTTGATCCCCTATGAAAGAGAAGAACTCAAGGATTATATCTCCCAGATAATTAATATTAATCACGAATTGGGTTATTGCAGTATTTTTTAGTTTAAAATTAAACCTTTGGCAATGGGCTTATGATTTTGACATCTTCAAATTTTATAGCCCCTCTAATGATTTCTGAAATTGTTTGATGAATGGAATTGATAATATGAACTTTTAATTCATTTTTATTATAAATCAAACTGATCTCACGTGCGGGTGATGGGGGGGTAAAAAAACGTAAGTTTTTTGCTTCAGAAACTTTTAAGTCTAAAGTATTTAAAAAAGGAAGCAAAGTCATTCCCATGCCTTCATTGGCTAGTTTAACCAGCATTTCTATGCTGCCACTTTCCAACTGAAAGGCTTCTTGTTCCTGCTCTTTCAGGGTTTTACATAAATTTAAAACGCTTTCTCTAAGACAATGCCCATCTTCAAGCAATAACATATCGTTGGTTTCTAAGTCTGAAATTTGGATATTTTTTTTTTCTTTTAAGCGATGGTTTGGGGATATATAACCTACAAACGGCTCATAGAATAGCACTCGCTCCTTAACGCTTTCAATTTGCAATGGCGTGGCTGCAATGGCTGCGTCTAAATGACCTTCTGTAATTCGTTTTACAAGTTCTTCTGTGTTGAGTTCTTCAATTTTTAATTTCACTTTTGGATAACGCCTAATAAAAATTTTAAGAAACATTGGTAATAGTGTAGGCATTACTGTAGGAATAATTCCCAATTTAAAGCTCCCTCCCACAAATCCTTTTTCTATGTCTACTATATCACTAATACGCTCTGCTTCCGCTACAATATTTTTCGCTTGATTCACAATTTTCAAGCCTACATTGGTAAGCTGAATTGGCTTTTTTGTTCGGTTGAAAATTTGAACGTCTAATTCGTCTTCCAATTTTTGTACTTGCATGCTAAGGGTGGGTTGTGTAACAAAACAATGTTGAGCTGCTTTTGTAAAATTTTGATATTCAGCAACTGCCAATACGTATTTTAACTGAGTTATGGTCATATGAATTAATTTACACAAAGGTATAAATTAAATCTATCTCTTTTTGGGATTTGATAGTTTGTATAATGAGTTATTTTTTTCTTTGAGATGTTAGGATTAAATTATTCAATAATTTCAACTTTATTGATATATACATTGGTTTGAGGCCAATCACCTTGGTCTGTAGGAACTGCAGCAATCTCATCAACCACATCCATCCCGCGAATTACCTTTCCGAAAACAGCATAATTACCGTCTAAATGGTGAGCGCCTCCACGCTTTTGAACAATAAAAAATTCAAAAGGAGAGGCCATTTTATAGGGGTTTGCTAACGCACTGCTAGGCATGCTAACCATACCCCGATCGTGTTTAAAACCTTTTTTATGATCGTTTGGCAATAAATAACGTCCTATTTTTTTTCTTTTGTTCAGTGTTTTTTTGTCATCGCTATTACCGCCTTGAATTATAAAATTATCAATAACTCTGTAAAATTGGGTATTGTCAAAATACCGCTTTTTAGTGAGGTAAATAAAATTGGATCGTTGAAACTTTGTGGCTTCAAATAGGCTTATGTCTATATTGCCATAATCTGTTGAAATTCGAATTTTATTTTCCTTGTGTTGTTTGTCGTAGTTTAAAAAAAACTCCATCACATTGTCATCACTCAATAAAAATGATGTTTCTAACGGCTTTTTAGTAATTACATTGGATATTTCTGAGTTTTGAGTCTTATCAAGTAGTGTTTTTTCGTTTACACTTTTAGTATCTTGACAGCCTACAATAAGGACAATGACTGAAATGAAGAAACGCATTTTTTTTCTTTTGATTGCCATAATATATGAGATTTTATACTTTTTCTAAAATTATAAGTAAATTAGTATATATGAACCTCCGTGTCTTGAACCTCAATTAAAAATGCTGATGGATTGTCAGTAATTGTTCCATTATTTAATTTTATTGAACACATTGTTTTGGAGGCCACCGCTATGATTCTTACAGAAATTATTCATTTATTGAATTTAATTTTAAAAAAATAGTTTAGGTTTGTACTTCTATTCTTTTCCATTGCATGGGCTTGTTTAAAAAAAATATTTTTGGTCAGTATTTAATTATAAAAAAATGGATTATTCGTATCTTAGGCGCCATCAGCCATCAACGTTATCATAAATTTAATGATTTGAAAATAGATGGTTCAGATATTCTCAGGGGACTTCCCGAAAAAAATGTATTATTTATTTCTAATCACCAAACCTATTTTGCGGATGTTGTAGCTATGTTCCATGTGTTTAACGCTGCATTGAGTGGTCGTGATGATACTTTAAAAAATATTGGCTATTTATGGAACCCAAAGTTGAATTTATATTATGTCGCCGCAAAAGAAACCATGAAATCTGGTTTGTTGCCTAAAATTTTTGCTTATGCGGGATCTATAAGTATAGAGAGAACATGGCGCTCATCTGGAAAAGACGTCAATCGACAAGTCAAAATTAGTGACATATCTAATATAAAAAAAGCAATAGATGATGGTTGGGTGATCACCTTTCCCCAAGGAACTACTACCCCTTTCAAGCCCATTAGAAAGGGAACAGCACATATAATCAAACACTATCAGCCCATTGTAGTTCCAATAGTCATTGACGGTTTTAGACGCGCCTTTGACAAAAAGGGGATTCGCATTAAAAAGAAAAATATTCTACAATCAATGGAGATTAAGGAGCCTCTAGAGATAGATTACGATAATGAATCTATTGATCAAATTGTAGAAAAAATTGAATATTCAATAGAGCAACATCCATCTTTTTTAAAAGTAATCCCACAAAAGGAATTAATGTTAAATGAAAAACTCAACAAACAGCGAAATTGGTGATTTTTAGTCCGTTACTGCTTTAATACTTTGCAATTCTTTATAGTTATTTTTTAACTTTTTTAGTAGAATTCCATACACAAGATAATAGAATCCAAGTAAAATAGCAGTCAGCAAAGCAACCATTAAAAAGGTTAAAACTATAATGGTTCCATAGAAAATAAAATAGTCGCTAGATTTGTTAAATTCTGCCATCAGTAGGAGCACATCTGGATTTTTATTGAGTTCAATAAAAATTGCAATAACAATAGAAATATAAAGGAAAAGTAGATTGAAAATTACGTAATGAATAACTGTTTTTCTAGTTTTGAGAATTTGTTCCATTAATCCTTTGGAATTGGCTGTTGTTGAGATTGATTTGTAATTTTTGTAGAACATAATGAAAAAGTAAAATAGAAAAGCGTACCCAATTACCATAAGTGGCATTGATATGTGGGTTATTTCATATTGGTCAAAGCGTTGTTGCGCCTCATTGTCCTTAATAATAAAGCTTAACAATGTCCAAAAACCAAATTCAATCAAACTAAAAATAAAAATCCTTTTTACAATAGAGGAAGATTTCTTATGTAAAAATTTATATATCTCAGATTGGCTTAATCTTGCAAAATTTTGATTTTCTTGCCAGTCCTTTTTTAATCGTTTTAATTCATCCATAATCAAGGATTTAATTGTTTTTTTAATTT
>MDSV01104534.1_pt1 | contig 16951 bp, 19 predicted proteins | sample 810851 | NCBI WGS metagenome assembly MDSV01 (sample SAMN05326640, study PRJNA326480) | marine metagenome | isolation source: seawater | place: Atlantic Ocean: North East | collected 2012 | reverse complement strand
TAGAAAAGAACAAGCTAGAAAAGAACAAGCTAGAAAAGAACAAGCTAGAAAAGAACAAGCTAGAAAAGAACAAGCTAGAAAAGCTGAAATAGAAAGAAATTATTTATTGACACTTACACCAGATGAATCTAACACACCAGTCAACTATGATAATAAACAAATAATTCAAAATTTAGAAAAGAATCTTGAAGAAACTGACAATAGTTATAACTTGAAAAATAATAATGAATATGGTATTCTAACAAAATTGAGAGGATTATATAAAAAGAGAAAAAATCCTAAAAAATTAGTACCATCATCTATTTCGTCAAGTACACAAACACATGAACTTTCTAGTGATGAATATCCAGTATTCTTGTCAAAAGAAAGAGAAGACAAGTTTATGAAACAACTCCCTGTTAATTTACAAATTGTAAATATGCTTATTGATAGGAAAAAGGCTGAAATTGCATCACAACAAGCAATGAATGCATTGAATAATTCATCATCCGGACCATTAATGATATCAAATCCAGGTCATACAATCAATTCAAATAACCAATTGAGTAATACATCAAGTGATACATCTAGTAATACATCAAGTGATACATCAAGTGATACATCAAGTGATACATCAAGTAATACATCAAGTGATACATCAAGTGATACATCTAGTAATACATCAAATGATAAATTTAATAGCTCAAATGCAGAAAATAAGAATAAATCAATTGTAACTAAAAATAAATCTTTAAAATATATTCCAACAAAATGTATTCTTAAAGATTCGAATAACACAAATATTATTTTTGATCCGTTATATTTAAAAAATAATAATAATGGTCAAAACTGTTGTTGGATAAATTCACCTCTATATGCGTTTCTTTCTAATAAATATGTAGTAAATCTTTTATTAGAAAGAACTATAGAAGATTATGAGAAACAAGCAAGAGAGGATAAAGATCCTCATAGTTTACATGAATTGAAGCAACAGTTATTGGTATTTAAAAATAATCCTGATGGGGGATGGAATAATGATAATTATTCTAAATTATATGAATTAATATTGTCTAAATATAACTGGCGTCCCGATGATTTGGCTACTTTTGGTAGTTTTGGAGATGCAAGAATAACTTTTGATTTATTTTTAGCTTGTTTTGAAAAACGCACATTTAATAATAACCAATCAAAGAAATACAAATTAGAATCTGATTTTGGATACATAGATAATAGCGAACAACTTTGTAAATTCTTACAATACAAAGAAAACTATATTTGTATTTCTTTAGTTGTAACCGATGATTGCGTGACAGTTAAAGAAATGGGACAAGATATTGAAGACGCTGGTCATTATGTAGCATATTCAAGAATAAATCAGAACAAATGGCGTAAAATGGATAGTGGAAACACAGTAAAAGATTATTATTTTAATAATATTATTAAAGAATGTCCTGAAAACAGGAAATTGTATGTATATGGTTTATTTATTTTGAAGGATATATTGTTATAAAAATGAAGTAACAAATTAAATATTACTATATTTAGTTACAATATGTCTGATAAAAATTCAATTAAAAAAAAATGCTTTTTCTGTAAAAAGAAAAAATTAGTTATGTTAAAATGTACTTGTGGCAACACTTATTGTTTAGATCACTATTCACCAGGAAATCATAATTGTAAAAAAAGTTTCGATAAAAATTCTGGAGAATTAAGTTTAACAACGGAAGCTACTGGAGCATTTCGTAAAGTTGATAAAATTTGAAAAAGGGAGAATCGATAATAATTTATTTCAAATAATGTTTTCTCAAAGCAATTTGTCTAACAGTAATTGGGGATATTGGTTTTTTTGAGTTGTTAGTTGCTGGTCTATTTTTGTATGGAAATGGTTTAGAAACATAATCATATTCTAATCTAGTTGTGCCAGTTTTTTTAAGAGCCTTTTCATGTAATACTGATGCAGTCCCATATTTGTTCCATGGGTTAAATTTTTCTTCAAGTGTATATACTTGTATAATAAAGAAAACCAATGCTACAAATAATATACATTTTAATGTATTTTCTGTAATGCAAGTCATTATAATATAATGTAATTTATTTAATTTGAAAATGCTAAGCCTGCCATACCACCAACAATACGCAATAAATTATAATTTACAGCATAAACGAACACATTGAAATCATACGTATCAAAATTATTAGCATTTGGCATAATATCACACATTTCTAATTCTAGTTGTAAATTGGATATGCGAGACATATTACAACATCCTGATGGTTGATATCTCGATGGATCAAGGGCAAAAGAATACATATATATACCACTTTTATCTGCAGTTTTAATATTATGCTGATATTGTTGAACATATCTAAAAAATATACTATCTCTAGATGAATATCTTTCAACTCCATCAAATAACAATCGACTTGATTTAATAACATCTTCTTGCCAAAATCTAAAATTAAACTTCGTTGGTAATAAAGCAGTATTACCGTCTTCGTCACCTTCTAAAGTTTTATAATCATTACTAACAGTATCATAAATTAAATTTCCGTCAGTACCAAATTTATAATATAAAGGATTTTCACTATCTAATCCAAGCAAATTTACGTATGCATTTGTGCCTGGTGGTATAAATTCTTCTTCCCAATTTGTGTAATTATTATGTCTGTTTAATTTTCTAGCAACATCATTTCTTTGTCCGCACCATACAAGATATTTAACCGGGTGTTGAAATTGCAATTTTAAAGTTTGCGTTCCAATAACTCCTGTAAAATCCTGACGATAAACTTGTTCTATTAAATATTCATGATTATTATTAGAAAATTTTCTTCTTTCGTCATTATCTAAAAATATATAGTTTACCAATAAATGTGTATCCATATTCCATCCTTGAATATTTAAAGATCCATCATCAAGATTTTTATTTTTTGAAAAATTTGTACTTGGAACACCAGTTATAAAATTACCTATATGATGATGTTGTGCTGTTGTTGGTGCTGTTCTAGCACCTTTTGGTACAGAACCATTACTTTTTGTTTCAATTATTGTATATAATTCAAGTATTGGTCTGCATTCAAATTCAAGAGTTATTTCATGATATTGAAGTGCAATTAGAGGTAATGCTAATCCAGGATTTGTAGTAAACCAAAATGGAATTGGTACATATAATTTTCTACCATGAATCGACGGAGGTTGTAAAAATGAATTTTTTTTGAATGTGGATAAATAAATATCAGATGATGCTGGATTTTTATTCAAAATTGGATTTAACGATGACGATGGATAAATTCCCGCATTCCACCCGTTATGTGAAGGCATAAACAAATCAGATTGATGACCAATCATATTATCAAAATTATTTTTACCAGAAGTATCTAGAAAAATTTCATGATAAATTTCTATCCATTGCCCATACACTTCAGATATTTTATTGCCTCCAATTGATAAAGTACATTTTTTTATTATTTGACATCCAATATTGGGTATCCATGCAAATTCTGCATTCATTCCTTTTTGGTCTGCTGGATTATCAAAAAAGTGTGCGGAATATATATTTGGAAGATTTATACAAAAATATATCTTATTAATCAAATCACCATTTCTAGTAATTTTACATTTTAGTTGTGTTTCTACATCATTTGCAATATTTTGTGTTCCTTCAAAATCCAATCTAAGTATTTCCATAGAAAAATTTGTATGTCTTTTATAAACTGTTTTGAAATATGTCATTTGAGGATTCCCATTTAAATATGCATTTTGTGCCCCATATTTGGTCAATTGTAGTGTTCCTCCTGTCATATTGAAGTTATATAATTTATTTCTTATTTATTTACGCAATTTAAAATTTTAGACTAAAAAAAATATTATTGTCAATCCTAAATGCAAAACTATGTATTCACTACTAATATAGAATCAGAAATATTAAAAATAATTAACGAAAAATTGGCATATGATTCAACTAAATATGTTGAATATTATAACATATTACATCACAATAATTTATGGATCAATAACTTCAATTCGCTGCCAATGCTCTACTTATAATATTTCTACATAAGAAACATTCATTATTTTCTTTACGAAATCGATTATAACATGACAAACAAGATATTTTATGACCACAAGGTACAAAAGTTATTTCCGGATTATTATCCATACAAATCATACATTCATCTACACTATAAATTTCAATAGCATCAAGAACACTAATTCTTTCAATATTTTTGCCCTTGATACAATAAAATGGTTTAATTTTTGAATTTGAATTAAGTGAAAGGTCATTTGGTAATATTTTATAAAACATTCCGTTTTGTCTTAAATCTTTTGGAAAACGACAATTATAATTATTATTATATACGTTTGTAAATCGTTTTCCTTCGACGTTTACATATGAGTGAAATTTAACTCTTAGTTTATTTTTTTCTAATATACAATTCAAAATTATATGAGCCATATCAATTTAATATATTTTTTATATTTTTATATAAATGCATTTATATCAATATTTAGTTTTGACAATTCCCAGGACTAGATGTTCCGGAAGTTTCATCAACAGAACAATTACCAGTATATTTCGCTTGAACAGTATCATCTAAGACCGGCCAGCCCTTGAATCTTAATCTATTTGAATCCAAACGATGCATATGATCTGATTTTAATATCATTGAAATAACAAGAATTCCAAATAAAACAAATATTACTAAGTTTGCAACAGTTAACATTGCAAGATTATGGTTGTTATATCTCATATAACCAGTCAAAATTAATAAACATAAAAATATGGTACAAATTCTTAAAAATGTATTCATATTTTGTCTTCTTATAAAAAGATCATGGCTAAGGTCTCTCTGACGCTGTAATGTTGAATTGTCATCAATCAAATTTACATATTCATGATTTTTATTGCCTCTTAACCGATTATATAACATAACTAGTTCAGAAGATGTGTGTTGCCAATTGTCTGTAGCATTTTGAGCAGTATTTTGAACTTCATTCAAATGCGAATGTCTATTTCTTTTAGCTTCAAAAGCATTTTTCTTTAGTGTTTTAAAAAATAGATTATTTTCCGATAATTCATCGTGATACTCTCTTGTTAATAGAGATGCAAATACTTTATAATAATATTCTGCATTTACAAGAAATCTTTGTTCAGATGCGGCATCCACACCACCATCATTACTTATATAATTCAATCCATCTGCTGCATTTGCTAAATTTGGATCATCTTTGACTGTCTGATAAAATGTATCTAAATCAGCATCGTTTTTTAATGGAAGAGAACCATCCACTCCAATTTTATTTAAATCATACAGCCAGTTAGAAGTTAAATATGATTTTGTGACACTCATTATTATTATAATTTTTTTATTTATTCAAATCTAGTGTGCTGTGGCACATGTTGGTCCACCACTTTGTAATGACAGGTTTAAATTTAATTTTTTGGCATCTCTATCATACGATAATTGACTTTGACTAGCAGGACCATCTAAATATATTTTGTATATTTCTTGAGGTGATACTAAACGAGGATAATATCTAAATTTTGAAAGAAATCCACTATAAGTTATTTCATCACCAACACTACCAACTTGAATCATTTGATCTAATGTGTTTTGTAATTCATCTGCTAAAACAAATGTTCTGGCAAGTTTTCCATTTAAATACAGGTCAATTGTTTTATCATAAACTGATAAAGTGATATGATTCCACGATTGCATTGGTAAATTTTGTAATACATGAGTATTATCATTATCAAGCTCTCTTGCTAATCTATAATATTCATTATCATTTTCCGAATAGTAAGACATGTGCGATTTTCTAGATACTTTCAAACCATTAGAATCGGTTAAAAATACTTCTAAATCAGCATCACTTTCACCAACAGAAACATTTAATGTATAATTGGAATATTTATGTTTAAACACAATTTTAGGTCTTCCAGGAGTCTTTGACCAATGACTTACAAACATCCAAAAACTGTATGTGTGGTCAGATCCATCTGGTAAAGAATCGACACATGAAACCATATCATGAGTAATTTCGACAGGTTTATCAATTATCAATATACCTGTATTAAACGGATTATACAATTTTTTGAGTGTCATATAAATAACAGCAATAATAGCTAAAATTAAGATAAGAAAAGCCGCGCCGCTCAAAACACGTTTCGGATCCATAATGATAATATCTAATATAAAAAATTGTAGATAATAAATGGATAGAATAACCAACTTTCTAAAATCAGATAGTGATGACAATTCCGTTGCTGTTGAAATTTTATCTGGAATTGTAATTTGTTTTGTGATATATATAGTTTGGGTACTAATTGAAATGTTTCTTAAAAAGATTTCGAGTTCAAACAATGATGCACCTGTGATTTTTTCAGGTATTATCGATGGTGAAAAACCAAGAATTGTTATTCAAGATCCAAATCATGAAGAAAGCATAACGCTTAATCGTTCTCTTAATGAAAATGGTATAGAATATTCATATTCTTTGTGGTTATGGATTGATGGTGATTCGTGGAATTCAAATAATAAATGGAAACATGTTTTCCATAAAGGACCAAAACTTAAAAATATTCCAAATGATGGTTTACCACACCATTCAAATGAAATAATGTGTCCAGGATTATGGTTATCACCTGTAGATAATACATTAAGATTATATGTAAATACATTTAATTCAATTCGTGAATATGTTGATATTAGTAATTTACCTATAAAAAAATGGATACATCTAACTTATACACAATCAAACTTTAATTCTAATATATATATCAACGGTAGATTAAAATCCACTCACACATTGCAATCATTACCAAGACAAAATTATTATGATTTATATGTAACACAAAAGGGAGGATTTAAAGGATATTTGTCAAAAATGCAATACTTTAATTATGTCATTCCACCAGGAACAATATATGATATTGCTAAAAAAGGACCAAATCTATTTAAGCAAAAAGATAATCAAACTACTACAAAATCAGATGAACAATATCAATCTAGTAATCTTCCTTACCTGTCTAATCGTTGGTGGGTAGATGATTTAACACTTAACTGATAAATATCGTTTTTCTCTCATAATTTTTAATTCTTAATTATTAGTAAAAGAAAAGATATATATTAATGGTAAAGAATCAACTTTTTAAAACAAATCCACCCGAAGAACTATGTTTAGAAGTATTACGGGCATTCGGTCTCCAATCATTCGACGACGTTACCAATTTTTCAAAGAAGGATATAGAAGTAATGGGGACTGTAGACAAATTATATCAACTAAAACCACAATTAGAAGAATATTACATACCCTGCAAAGCAAGAACATATTTAAATGATATTACACCAAAAAATTCTATTACAATTTTAAGACAAATATTGAGATGTGTTAATAGAACAGTTTCATCAAAAGAAAAGTATGTTAGAGCATCTAAATTTGTTGTTTATCAAATTATACCAAAAAATTTTAAACAATACCAACCTGTCAAAATAGAAAACAATAATGAATCATATATTATTGATTTTAATTAAGATTTTATATAAAAAATATCTAAAAAAAATACTATTATTCCAAACATTAATGATAACAACATTTTATAAGTATTATTCATTTCACCAGCAAAACCAATATAATTTTTTACATAAGGTATTTTCTCAAAAATTACTCTAAAATTATTTTGAAAATGTAAAAACATAAGAAATATTATTGAATACATTGCTGCTAATTTTAATGAATTGTATATTTTATCCACATCTATCGAATTATAAAATCCTTTAATTGTGTCAGGTGAAGGTAATGAATCTTCAATTCCTCCAACTACACCACTATTGTTATTATAATTTTCTAAGGTTTCATCATCAGATACTTGTTCTTCCACTACCTTTTTAGGTTTAACATATTGTTTTTTTATTGGAATTTCAATCTCTTCGACAGGCTCAATATCATCCTTTGGTACTTCTTCTAATTGTGTTAAAATCTTATTCACTAAATCAGAATCATTCTTATCATTTTTCGGCAATTGATTTAAAGGCGTAGTAGTTGCACTATCTTCTTCCATTAACTAATATAATCTTGTTAACTATAAATGAATTAACGCACATGTTCCATTTATTTTTTCTTATTTGCTTTTTGTAACTTTGCAAATTTATTAAATAATTCCTCTGTTTTACCTTCGCCTTGAAATTTATCAAGTAAACCCATACCTTTCTCAATTATTGGTTGCATTTGAGATATTGTTTTCATTAATTCCGATTGTTCTTTAATCAATTTTGTTGTATCTTTGGTCATATTTTTAAGAGTTTGTGGATCAAAATTTGTTAATGCATCCTTTATTGTTGTATTTACATCAATTGGATTACTTTTTGAACTAAAGTGTTCATGAGTACTGTCACTAGGAGGATGACTATGACTAAAACTATGCTCATGTTCGCCATCATCTTCCTCAACCAATTCAGCAAGAGCATCTTCAGGATTTTCTTCTTCATCATCATCATCTTCATCATCATCATCTTCTTCATCATCATCTTCTTCATCATCATCTTCTTCATCTTCATTTACAAAACTTTCTTGTCTCAATCTACTATATAAATTCATTACACAGGCTAATATCCCTGATAAACCAAATGCAATATATGTATCAAGTTTTATTACATAATGACACAGGGACAGTATAGTAATAAATATAATTACAGCATTCCAATCTTGAATATAAACTTGAGTAGCTAAAATAGCTATACAAATAATTATTATTAAGAGCTCTATCATTATCTAATAGTATGAATTTTAATTTTTTCAAAAGCACTTTATATAAAAAATTAATCAATAGATTTTTGTATAGATTTACCTCAATATTTGTATATATATTAAGGAAAACCGAATATTATTCTTTATTTGCTTTATACTTGTATAGAACTATTAACATTAATACGAATATCGTTGATATACGTTTTTATAAAGCAAATCCACTTTTTGATAAATGTTCTAATATTATTTGCAAAGATTCATTTAACAATGAAATTATTATTTCAAAAAACAAATATGAAAATTTACGTAACATAGGATATTACTCATCTATCGGTGAAATTAATATTAATGACATTAAAAATATGTGTTTACTACCAAAAAATGTTGATTTAATTGAATTTCATTTGTTTCCATGGGAAATTGTTGATAAAGATTATTTCGTTATAAGTACCAATATTCCGTTCAAACTATAAATACAATACTATTTATATTATTAATAAAATAGAACATTATGGAACAGTTCTTTGAATCAATTTGTAAATTAGTAGAAAAAAATGAATCTATTATTTTGTTTAAAGAGAAATACGCATTAATGAAAGATTTTATAAAATCATTAAATATTGTCGATGTAAACATCTTTGATAAGTGGTTGGAATTTGAAATCAAAAAATATTCCGATTGTAAAGTAGAATCACATATTCCTCACATTGTAAGTTCAATTGCGAAAGATAGTGATATTATTAGTCCAGTAGAAAATGTTGATATTATACTCGAATGGTTGAAAAATATTCCACAACCAGAACAAAGAACCTCAGAATGGTATGAATATAGAAATAGTGTTTTGACTGCAAGCAGTTTATCTCATATTTTTGATAAATCAACATCTGTATCTTACTTGGAATACTTTGAATCAAAAGTAACACAAAATAGCAAAATGATAAAAGGTAATGCTTTATCACACGGTATTCGCAATGAAGATAATGCTATAAGCATTTATGAAATTATGAATAATTGTAAAGTCAGTGAATATGGCTGCATTAAACATAAACAAATTGATTATATTGGTGCATCTCCAGATGGTATAATTACAGAGTCCAATGATCCAGCATTATTGGGAAGAATGCTTGAAATAAAATGTTTATTTAGCAGACGACTTACTGGAGTTCCTAAATGGAATTATTGGGTTCAGTGTCAACTACAAATGGAAGTATGTGATTTACCGTATTGTGACTTTTTTGAATGTGTTATTGATGAAAATAATACTAGAAATGAGTTTTTCAATAAAATTGAAAATAAAACCATGAAAAATAATTATTACGGCATTGTTTTAGAATATGAAGACAATAATGGAATTTCAAAATATATTTACTCATCACTCGGAGAAAGTGTTAAAACACTAGAACATTGGTTTGATGTAAATACAGATCAATTTCATGAAAATTCTGATAAACAATTTATTAAAGCATATTATTGGACATTAACAAAACATTCTTTAGTAACAATTAAAAGAAACAAGGAATGGTTTTCAATGATTTCTCCAAACATTGAATTATTTTGGAACAATGTTTGCAATGCTAGAAAACAAATTAAAGAAAACCCAGAATCTGCAGAAAAAATACTTATTCTTGAAAATAGACCAACAAAAAAGGTTCGTAAAAAAATTTTAGATATTAGTAACGATGTTTGTATATGTGATGATTAGTCCATGTATAAACATACACTAAAATTTAATTAAAAATAAAATATTAGTTTATATAACAATGGAAGAATTAAAAGGCATTCAGAGTTTAACACCTTTAAGCAGAGCTTTTTTTAGCAAACAAAATATTTCGTCATTGCACACAAATATTCGTTATCAAGTTTGGTTAGATACAAACAAACAACATGTTATTAGTGCTCAAAGTAACGAAGAATTAATTTTAATAATGCGTTCTATTTATTTGCAAAATAGTGAAAATCAACCAGATCATATATTGAATCAAGTCAAAGTATTAAATAAAATGGTATTGGATTATGCTGTTCAAAAAATCATTACTGGTCTCAAGCAACATTTAGATTATGTAGATCATATTAGCAATAAACGCGAAATACTTCCACATTCAGTAAATATTTCGAATAAAGGTTCAAAACAATTAATGATAAAACCATGGTTTTAATTAGAAATATTCATTAGAAATATTCATTAGAAATATTCATGCGCCATCAAATACTAATTAATAAATATTATTAAGTCATAAAATGGATTCACATGTTACTTGGAGCAATTGCGAATATGGTTTAGCAGGTTCTCTATCACATGAAAATGACAAGATTATGGATCTTACTGAATATTTATCATATAATTTTTTGTCTATATGTATGCATGGTGCAACCATGGTATTTTCTAAATATAATGAACTTGTGCCTGGTATTTTTGCACTATCAACATCATATTTTTCTGGATATTATTTTTTAAAAACTAAAAAAAAATATTCAATTAATTCGTCGAATTATATGATTACTTATTTTTATATTATATTCATTTTTTATATTGCATACAATTCAAATTATATTCAAACGTGTTTGAATATAATTTTATATAGTATTGGCTATTTTGCATCTAAAAAAGAATTAAAAATTTAATATTATTATTATTATGCAGTCTTCTGAATTGGTTAATCGTATCAAAAATAAAAACGATATTTCTACTAGATTAGATGATATTACTAAAACACTTAAATCTATTAAAAAAGAACAAGAACAAATTAAAAATAATATGCGCAAATTTAGTGAAAAAACATCTAAACAAATCAAAGAATTATACTCTTTATATCAAAAAATAGATTCAGCATATTGTTCTGGATTATGTTCACAAAATATTATTGAAGAACATGATGAAAGTGAACAATTTGTATATCCAACATCTATTGGTCCAAATGATGTTTTTCCAATGAAATAATCAAATATTTGTAGTAAATAGGTTAATTAACTTAATTTTTTGAACGTATTATTCCCAATACTGCACATGCTATAATAACAATAAAAACGCTATTAACAGGTGAATATTTATCATTTGATTCAAAATTTTCTCTTAATTGCATTGGACCCGGTAATCTTGCCCTTTTTATAGTTGGGTTATAATTAAGTACCTTTCTATTTAATTCATCATTTGTTGTTTCAGTCATTGTATGAAAACCGCTTGTGCATTTAGATTCCCATTTCCATGTATTATTTTCTTTTTCTTCATTATATATTTGAGAACCAACTGGCAATGTCATTTTTTTACAACTATCACTTCCCAAATTACCATTTCCAGATACTGCAATACCTAATTCTATTGGATTAAAATCATATATGTCTTCTATTAAACCTGGAACAAGTCCGCGACCTTCTGTTAATCCAGTTAAATTACAACCGGTTGCATTATAAAAACTCAAATTTAAAGGAGGTATTGTCCCCGTAGGTATATTTCTAACATATACATATCTTTCTTTATCCTTACATTTTGGATCTGATTTTAGTGGATCACATTTTTTATTTGTATTCAAAAAATAATTAGCACCAAGTGCTCTATCTTTTCCATTTTTCATTTCCACACCACTACCCATATATCCAAGACTGTATTCAATTCCATCGTAAATATTATTTCTTATTTCTTTAGAAGGTTTTTTTACTTTCTCTGGATACTGAATTAATTGACTAGGTCTAAGATCATAAGTATTTCTTACATTTTTAGGATGAAGAAGTAAAAATTCAGAACTTAAACTATTACTCATAATTAATTAATATATTTTTTATAAATCTTAAAAAATATTAACTAAAATACATATTTCTAACTAATTACGATGCTGACGTCATCTCCAGCAGCCCAAGCAGGCAGATCCCAGGGCGAGGTGCTACCGTCGACGTATTGGACAGCAACGCCGCCAGAGACGTGCGAGGCGAGAACGGCATCTTCATAGCTTAAGTCTGGTTTAACTCCAGACGACCAATACTCTTCTCCAGGGTTGGGGTCATCGCCTTCCACCCATACATTTTTACGACTATTTTCGTGCGCGCCGTTTTGGATCAGCAGCTGCTCGTGTACGTCAGTGCTGTCGAGAGTATGATAATAACCTGATTCTGATGCATTTCTTTTTGAAATTTTACCCTGTTCTTTGTGAGTTAAAACCCATTCTAATACAAAGTTTAATTTTTCTTGTGCGAAATCTGGAGAACGACCTTTTGAAGTTACGACATCTCCAGTTTCTACTTTTGTACTACCTTCAACAGTAAGTGCATTCAAACCTTCGGGTGATACTTCTTCTAAACTTTTTTGTTGGAAAAAGATGTCAATTGTATAATAAACCATCATTTTGTCATTTCTTTTAAATGGTACATATTCTCTCTCATTTGTATTGTAAACGGGGTTCACACCGTCTGCTGCGTCAGCATCGTCACCATTATTCGCAGTTCTAAAATTCCAATACTCTACTTCCGCATCTAATTTATCACCATTTACTCTCGCGGCTTCTGTACCACGTGCTGTTTCCACATTTTCAGGTGGAAACCACTCACTAGTTTCGTAATTCTCAATTGTTCGCGTCTCGGATTGTGTCGACGGGTCAGTGCCGGTAAATGTATATTTTTTACCATGATTTCCATCCTCATCTAGAGCGCGTCTTCCTCTTTTTTCACCATTGAATGCTTGTAAAGTTTTATATAAAATATCATTTGCAATAGTAAATGTGCGGTCTTTGCCACTGCCCAAAATAACCTTTTTAACTTCTTCATTTACAGCAGTCAGAGCCCCGAAGACTTCGGCGCCCGGTCGCCCGTCGTCTGCCAGGAACTGCCCGCCGTCCTCAGTGAGTACGCCTTCATTCCCACTTTGATCTCGGTAAATTACATTACCGCTGGAGTCACGCTTAAAATTTAAAACAAAACCATCATTTGTTAGCTGTCCATTTTGATCAATATCATAATCATAGTCGGTGATTATTGTTGATTCTGGATCACGAAGAAATTCAAGACGCAATGCGTATTCTGCAATAGATTCCGGTTGTACATTAACTGTTCCATCATTGGTGATTGCGTTGTAAACGGCGGTCTCGTAAGTATTTGCGCGGCGGGAGACCGAGCCGAGCCAGGTTGAATATCCTATAGGATATTGTTGGTCTTCGGGAACGGAGTCCTCGGTTACTCTTGGTAATACATCTCCGTTTTTTTGAACATCCTCATCATCAATATTAACAAAAAACAAACCACTTTGTCTTTCTTTATCAGATGAAAAATCTACATTTTGTAGTTGGAGATTTGCATCACCGCCATCAGTATTAAACAGTCTAGAAACCATTTGACAAAATACAATTGATGATATAAGATTTCTAGTTCCTCTTTCACGGCGCTGATCGACAGCTTCTGAAGATTGTCCTATATCAAATTCTCTTTCATTACGAGTAATATTTATATGCATAATATTATTACTTTGAGTTAGAGCAGGTGCGGTCGGCGCCCCCGACGAACCGGTGGGGTCGAGGACGGTGCCCATTTGCGATGTCTGAATTCCCGGTAGTTCATCAAATACTATTGAATTACCACTATCATCAGTCGCAGGCGCAAAAGCAGTGCCATCAATCACGGCACTGTATTTTACGGGTGGATCTACACCATCGTCGACTATATAAACAACATCCTCTTTAAACTTTGGCTCAGTTAAAAACTCATACGTATTAGCACCATCGGCACTTATATTGCCATGCACATTTTGGTATGCCTTTGTCTCCGCGTCGTCGCTGGCGCCGTCCGCGGCGTCGACGCCGACCGCCCTGTCATCGTAAGTAGGATCATATGGATTATAAAATTCATATCCACGATTAAGTGCCGAAACACGTGTGCTAAGTCGCATTTCACCACGATAACTCGCGGCTTTCATGGTTCCATTGTCATAAGCATATTCTAATGGTTCGAGTTGTGTAGTGTTTAATAACAAATTATCAGTGTCGTCGACTTGTAAATTTAGCGAATCTTTGAGTTGATCAACTTTAGTTTCGTCTAACTTAAATGGTTCAGATTCATCCCATTCGCTAGGGTAGTCCTCAGTTCCGCGTCCAGCGCGATCCGTAGTGGTGCCAGTTACCGGAGCAACCCTATTTGTAATAGGTCCTACGGCACCTTCGACGCCTGCGTACTCGCCGCCGACGACATTGAGGTCGTCGTGTCTCGCAATAGCCCACTTGTCAACATAACAAATTCCTTGTAATTGCTTAATATAACGTTCACCATCACGATCAACAGTAATATTCAGTTTTTGCATACTTCCTGCATCTAAAATAGCAAAGTCGGCGCTCTTAAAAACAGCAGTACCGGGTTCAAAATCAATTTTTTCGAAATTAACGTCATCTAATTCAATTATTGTTGGGTTCAAATAATTAGGCATAATGTATGACTAATATGACTATTTACTACGAGACATCAGATTTAATTAGTGCAAATTTAATATATCAGTATTTGTTTCAATATTGATTTTATTAGTTTTATAAAAAAACTTATTTATGCGGTTTCTTCACTCGATGATGCAGCACTAGTCAAAGTAGTCAAATCATTTTCGCCAGTTGTTGTAACATTTTGTGCTAATTTTGGAAAATCCTCCGCAGTTGGTACTGGTGGTGGCGCAGGTGGGCTATTTTCATCCGATGTGACTACTTTTTCCTGTGAAGCCTTTGCAACGCGTTTACGTCTTTGTTTATTACGATCAAATTTTTTTGGATTTTCGCACTTTAAAGAATTGTCAATACCACTTACTTCAATAGCTTGATACTTATGTTTAGATGTTGATAAAAACAAAATCTTAAAAACAACTTGCTCATCTTGTTGAAGAAATTTGTATACTTGCTTTTCAGTCTTAATACCCGTATGATGAATAAATATATCCTCATTTACAAGAGTATCTGGTAAATCAGATGGAGCATCATCTGGTTTATTATTTGCATCTTTTGTAACTGTAATAAAACCGTATCCAGCTTTATTAGAAAACCATTTTACCTTTCCTTGATAACAGGTAGATAAATCCATAGAATAACTACAATATAATAATTTATTCTTAAATACTAACGCAAAATTTTTATGATATTTGAATTATCTTATATTCTAAAAGACTAGTTCTAAAAATGTTGTTATCAGGATGGTTTTTTCCACTATACCAAGCAACATCTATAAATAATCCATCTCGTCTATAATAAATTTTTGCATCGTCTATGTTATAAGATGATAATACATTGTCAGCAACATTTTTGTCTTTCATTTCAGATAATAAATACCAATGATTACCAGAGTTATCAATATATTCACCATTTTCCATATGATTATCTACATTTAACCAAGTACCTACATTTATATTAATTAAAAACGAAAACTCTTGTGCTACTTCTTCATCATCATAATCATGCGCATATGCAATATTACCCATGGTTGCGGAAGTATCTGCCAAATAAGCAATAAATTCACCCAAAGCCGGCGATTCCTGCGAGCCTTCCTCCAACATACTAATGTTTGCTTTCAAACCAGATGCTAACAAAGGACTATCAAATCTGAAATGTACTTCTGTTGGTATATTGTCGTAGTCCACTGGTTCAGGATCTTCCAAATCATATGTAGGTTCCATTTCATAATAAGTTGCACTTTCCGCATCACTTATACTTGAAATAGGATCACGTGTATAATACAATGTCCACGTGCCACGTTGCCGCTTCCTGTAGAACGGGTTGAACGAGGAGTACCATTTCAATCCAATTCCAAATAATTCTTGCTCTTCACTATTTCCACTTGAATCAGTAAAGTAAATACCTATATTTTCATCGCCGAGCGCCGCCGCTATCCAGATAGTGTTTGGATCTCCATCATTAACCTTATCATAATGATTATTGAAGTTGTCGTCCAAAAATCTGTAATCCGGGTGATCTGACGATGCCCAAGCACTTACATTTGATCTATCAACCGTATGCACCCCAGATGCATCGAATTCAATCATAGTTATTACTGGTGGTTCTGGTTCTGGTTCTGGTTGTGGTTCTGGCTGTGGTTCTGGTTCTGGTTCTGGTTCTGGCTGTGGTTCAGGTTCTGGCTGTTGTTCAGGTTCTGGTTGTGGTTCTGGCTGCGGTTCAGGTTGTGGTTCTGGTTCTGGTTGTGGCTCTGGTTCTGGTTCTGGTTCTGGCTCTGGTTCTGGTTCTGGTTCTGGCTCTGGTTCTGGTTGTGGTTCTGGTTCTGGTT
>MDSV01056774.1_pt1 | contig 16951 bp, 14 predicted proteins | sample 810851 | NCBI WGS metagenome assembly MDSV01 (sample SAMN05326640, study PRJNA326480) | marine metagenome | isolation source: seawater | place: Atlantic Ocean: North East | collected 2012 | reverse complement strand
TCTGGTTGGAATTCTGTTTATGTTGCCGGCAAAATAATAGAAAAAATTGGGCCAATTTTAGCCATAAATAATAAGGATTTTACTAAACAGCATGTTGTTGAAAAAATTAATTAATAAAATTCCTAAAAAATTTATTAATATTAATATCGCAGGGCTTTCCTCTAACAGCAAAGAGGTTAAGCGAAACTACATCTTTTTCGCAATCAGAGGAAATAAAATTAATGGGGAAAAATTTATCAATCATGCTATTAAAAAAGGTGCAGTAGTTATTATTTGTTCAAAAAAATGTAATTTTAAAAGTGAAAAAATTCTCGTTATTAAAAGTAATAACATAAGAAATTTATTGAGCAAAATATCCTCAAGATTTTTTAAATTAAAACCAAAAAACATTATTGCGGTAACCGGAACCAATGGGAAAACATCTGTAGCAGATATCTTTTTTCAAATATTTAATCTGAATAAAATACCAGCGGCATCAATTGGGACTTTGGGGATTAAATATAATAATAAAATAATTAAAACTAATCTTACTACTCCTGACACAATCACAATACATAAATATTTAGAATTTTTAAAAAGAAAAAAAATTGATAATGTAATTATTGAAGCATCAAGTCACGGTTTAGATCAAGATAGATTAAATGATGTAAACTTAAAAGCAGCAATATTTACAAATTTCAGCCAGGATCATTTAGATTATCATAAAACAATGAAATCCTATCTCGGTGCAAAAATGATATTATTCAAAAAAATTTTAAAAAAAAATTCTTTTATAATCTCAGATAAAGAAATTTATCCCTTTAATTTATTAAAAAAAATTTCAAATAAAAAAAAGATCAGGCTATTAGGTATCGAAGATGAGATTGACAAAATAAATAACATTTTACCAAATTTAAAAAGTGATTTTAAAATCAAAAATTTAGCTATGACCATAAAAGCAGCAAAAATTTGTAATTTAAAGTTTGTAAAAATAATTAAAGCTATGAAAAAATTAAAAGATGTTAGTGGTAGATTTGAATTGGTCAAAAATTATCCTAATGGTATAAAAGTATTTGTCGATTACGCACATACTCCAGATGCACTATCAAAAGTATTATCTGCTTTAATTAAAGAATATGGTCCAAACATTTCTTTGATATTTGGTTGCGGAGGAAATAGAGATAAAAAAAAAGACCTTTAATGGCTAAAATAGCAAATAACAAATGCAAAAAAATTTATGTCACAGATGATAATCCGAGAGATGAAAATCCTAGTAAAATCAGAAATGAACTAACTAAATATATCGAAAAAAATAAATGTTTCAACATTGAAAAAAGATCACTCGCAATAAAGAAAGCAATTATGAATGCTGAGCCAAACGAGATTTTATTAATAGCAGGAAAAGGACATGAGGAACAGCAAATTTACAAAAATAAAATTTATCATATTTCAGATAGAAAAATTATAAAAAAATTAAAGATTAAAAAAAAAATCATTTCAAAAAATCAACTCAACTATTTACAAAATAAATTTATAATTAAAAAATTATTGCAAAAATTTAATCCATTAAATTTTAATGTCCTCTCAATAGACTCAAGAACTGTAAAAAAGAAAAATTTATTTTTAGCAATTAAAGGAAAAAAAAATGATGGAAGTAAATTTATTAAAGAGGCATTAACAAAAGGCGCCTCAGTGATTGTTACAAACTCAAAAGTCAAAAAAAATAACAAGATTGCTAAGATAAGTGATCCAATTCTATTCTTAAATAAGTTTGCTAAATTAAAACGTGATCATTCATCAGCCAAAATAATTGCAATTACTGGAAGTGCTGGAAAAACATCTTTAAAAAATATTTTGAAAGAAATTTTATCTATTCATGGCAATACTCACTCGTCGCCAAAATCTTATAATAACCATTTCGGGGTACCTTTAAGTTTATCAAATTTAAGTTTTAATGATAAATATGGAATTTTTGAAGTCGGAATGAGTAGATCAGGAGAAATAAAAAAATTATCAAGACTGGTCAAGCCACATGTAGGCGTAATAACAAATATTGGCGAAGCTCACTTAGAAAATTTTAAAAATATGAAGGGCATAGCCAAGGCTAAATCAGAAATAATTGAAAATATTCAAACTGGAGGAGTAATTATACTTAACAGAGATGATAGATTTTTTAATTTTTTATTTAAAAAAGCAAAATCATTTAAGCTTAATATAACTACTTTTGGAAAACATAATAAGTCAGATATATGCTTAAAAAAAATTGAAAGAAAAGGTAATTTTTCAAAAATTTTTTTAAAGATAAATAACCAAATATTTGATTTTGAAATTAAAGATATAAATATTTATAATTTACTCGCTGCAATGGCAGTCTTAAAACAATTTGGAATAAATGCAGATAAAATAAAGTCAGAAATAAAAAAATTGGAACCAACAGAGGGTAGAGGTAAAAAGCACTCTATTTTACGGTACAAGAAAAAATTCAATTTGATTGATGAAAGTTATAATGCCAATCCACTTTCAGTTAAAAATGCAATCATAAAGTTAAATTTGATTAAAAAAGATGGATTTAAGAAATATCTCATACTTGGTGACATGTTAGAACTAGGTTCCAAATCAAAAAAATATCATGAGGAATTATCTAAAGTTATTAACAATTCTGATATTGATAAAGTTTTCATTAAAGGAAAAAAAACAATTTTCACTTATAAATATCTTAATAAAGAAAAAAGAGGAAATATTTTGCAAAGCAACCAAGATATAGATTTGAGTTTAAGTAATATGATTACAAATAATGATTATCTTATGATCAAAGGTTCTAATGCAACAGGTCTAAATAATTTCAGCAAAAAAATGATAAAAGGAATTTAAATGTTATTTAATTTACTTACTTCATTAGTAGACCAATATTCTTTTCTAAATGTATTTAAATATTTAACTTTTAGAACAGGATTATCAGTTGTAACCTCCCTAATAGTTGTTTTTATTATCGGAGGTCCTTTAATAAAAATTTTTTCAGAAAAAATGATTACTGGGCCGATAAGGCAAGATGGCCCGATAGATCACATTATAAAAAAGTCAGGCACACCCACAATGGGAGGTGTAATAATAATTATTGGGATTATTTCTAGTACTCTCCTTTGGTCAGACTTGTCTAATATTTTTGTTTGGACTTTGATATTTGTTTCACTGTCTTTGGGAGCTTTAGGACTATTAGATGATATACTAAAGATAAAACATAGAAACTCAAGAGGTCTCAAATCAAGTTATAAATTTTTAGGTCAAATTATTATTGGTATTTTAACATTAGTAATTTTAATTAAATATTCTAATCATGAATATTTGTTCAATCTTTACTTTCCTTTTTTTAAAAACTTAATTTGGAACATGGGTTTGTTTTTTATACCTTTTGGTTTATTTGTTATTATTGGAGCGTCAAATGCAGTCAATTTAACTGACGGTTTAGATGGGTTAGCAACTGTGCCAGTTATGTTAGTAGCTTTATCTTTTACTTTAATTTCTTATGTTGTGGGAAATACAATTTTTTCAGAGTATTTACAAATTCAATACATTCCTGATGTAGGAGAGCTTTCTATTTTTTGCGGATCAGTTGTCGGCGCTTGTCTAGGTTTTCTCTGGTACAACGCACCTCCAGCTAAAATATTTATGGGGGACACTGGCTCACTTTCTCTAGGTGGATCACTTGCGGCTATAGCAATTATTGTTAAACATGAAATCGTTTTAGCAATAGTTGGAGGTTTATTTGTTTTAGAAACAATATCAGTTATCATTCAAGTAGCTTCATTTAAATTAACTGGAAAAAGAATTTTTAAGATGGCACCAATTCATCATCATTTTGAAAAAAAAGGATGGGCAGAGTCAACCATCGTAATAAGATTTTGGATAATTGCTATTATCTTAGCACTAGTTGGATTAGCAACATTAAAATTAAGGTAATATGCTTCAAATACCAAAACTCAAAGAACTATCGTTCCTTGTTTATGGTCTAGGATTATCGGGATGTTCAGTCGTAAAATTTTTCAAGAAAAAAAACATTAAAAATTTTAAAGTTTGGGATGATAAACATAAAAGATTATTCAAAAATTATAGAACAAAAAATATAGGCAATACCTTAAATGAGGTTGACTATATAGTTTTATCTCCAGGAATAAGTTTAATAAAAAATCAGGTTTTAAAAAAATATAAAAAAAAAATAATTACAGATATTGATTTATTTTATTTATCACAATCAAAATTAAAAAGTATAGTCGTTACCGGAACGAATGGAAAGTCAACCACATGTAAACTATTAGCTCATCTTTTGAAAAAAAATAGAGTTAACTGTTTTTTAGGTGGAAATATAGGGACACCGATTTTAGATATCAAAAATTTTAAAAAAAAATTCGTGATAATTGAGGCATCTTCATTTCAATTATCTCACTCCCAATTCATTCATCCTGATTATGCTTTTTTAATTAATATTACCAATGATCATTTAGATTGGCATGGAAACAAAAGAAACTATTTAAACTCAAAATTCAAAATTTTTAATCTTCAAACAAAAAAAAATATAGCAATTGTAAACAAAAAATTCCTTAAATTTTTAAAAAAAAAATTTTCGAGTAAATTTATAATACCTGAAAATAAAAAATATAAAACAATCAAACATAGAATTAAAAATGATTATTTAAAATTAAATATAAACGATGAAAATATGGGCTTTGTTTTCACTTTTTCAAAATTGTTAAGAATCAAAGAAAAAAAATTTGTAAATTCAATGAATTCTTTTGAAGGATTGCCTCATAGATTTGAAATATTTTTAAATAAAAAAAACGTCACATTTATCAACGACTCTAAAGCAACATCATTCAAGGCAACATTACCTGCTTTACAAAGTTTGAAAAATATCTACTGGATATTAGGCGGCCTTCCAAAAAAAAGTGACAAAATAAATTTATCAACTTGTGAAAACAATATTTCAAAGTGTTATTTAGTAGGAAAAAATATTCGATTTTTTGAGAGTCAGATTAGCGGAAAATTACCTTTCTCTGTTACAAGTAATTTAAAAAATTCAATAATCAAAATTTTAAAAGATTGTAAAAAAGAAAAAAAAAATATAAATAAATTTGTCTTATTAAGTCCGGCTGCAGCATCATTTGACCAATTTATCAATTTTGAAACTAGAGGAGAAAAATTTAAAAAGCTTAGTAAAATTTATGCAAGAAAACTCATTTAAATTTTTTTTTATTAATTATTGGAGAAGTATAGATAAAAAAATTTTTTTTGGTTTTTTGGTACTATTTTTTTTAGGTTTGTTTTTCTCTTTTTCCTCTACATCATCTCTAGCTGGGGAAAGACTTAATAAAGATTATTACTTCTTTTTTACTAAACATTTTATCTTCACATTACTAGCTCTAGCTATTATGTTAGCGATTTCACTCATAAACACTGAGATACTCCTTAAGTTAACTGTTCCTTTATTTTCAATATCTATAATTTTTTTGATATTAGTTCCGATAATAGGTGTAGAGGTAAAAGGTGCAAAACGCTGGTTGGATCTTTATTTTTTTAGATTACAGCCAATAGAAATATTAAAACCCTTTTTTATTTTGATGACAGTAAAAATATTAACATTTGAAAAATTTCGAAATTCACAATTAAAGTACCTTATAAGTTTTATAGTTTTAAGTTCAGTTATAATTTTATTAATAGATCAACCTGATTTAGGACAATCCATATTATTAATTCTAGCATGGATTGCGACTGTTTTTATTTCCGGAGTAAGTCTTCTTTATATAATTGCTTTTTTTTCAATTTTTTTTCTTTCTTTAGGTTCTCTGTTATTTTTTCTTCCTGAGAAATTTGGATATATAATCAATCGTTTAATAACTTTTTTTGATCCAAGTCAGGGAGATAAATTTCAATCGTCTTCAGCTTTAGATGCTATTAAATTAGGTGGTCTAACGGGACAAGGTATGGGGGAAGGTGTTTTGAAAGAGAGTGTTCCAGAAGCGCACACTGATTATGTTATAGCGGTGATTTCTGAGGAATATGGATCATTAGTTTCAATAATTATATTAATAATTTTTTTATATATTTCTTTTAGAATAATTAAAAATTGTTTTAATCAAGACAATCAATTTTTGAAAATTTCTCTTAGTGGACTGGCCTCATTATTGATATTTCAAACATTTATTCATGCGGGCGTAAATACAAATTTATTACCTACAACTGGTATGACCTTGCCCTTTTTAAGTTATGGGGGATCATCTTTAATTGGTAGTGCTGTACTAGCTGGACTAGTATTAAATTATACTAAAAATAAAGTTTATTTATATGATTAACAAAAAGATATTAATTGCTACTGGAGGAACTGGCGGACATATTTTTCCCGCATATAGTTTATCAAATTATTTTAAAAAGAAAGGGTATCTGGTAAATTTAACTAGTGATAAAAGAGGTTTAAAATATTTAAAAAACTTCAAAGATCTTGCACCTATAAATATCTATTCATATCCAATTGATAAAAGAAATATTTTCAAATTACTTTTTTCATTATTGATAATTTTGTTTTCAACCTTAAAATCTTTTTTCTTTCTTTTGTTAAATCGACCATCATTAGTTTTTGGAATGGGGGGATATTCTTCTTTTCCCATTTGTGTTGCTGCTTATATATTAAGAATAAAGTTGGTTATTTACGAGAATAATCTGGTCATAGGTAAAACAAATAGATACTTATTACCTTTTTCAAAAAAAATATTTGTTGCTTTTAAAGATTTAGAAGGTGTTCCTGAAAAATATAAGAATAAGATTTTTGAAGTAGGCAATGTAATTAGAGAGGAAATAATTCACTCAAGTAATCAATATAATAAATCAGGTAATTTTGAAAATTTAAATATTCTTGTTCTAGGAGGCAGTCAGGCAGCAAAAATATTTGCAGAAGTATTACCTCCTATATTTGAAAAAATTCATAATAATGGTGCCAAAATAAAAATTTTCCAACAATGTCAAATAAACCAAAGCAAAATTTTGATTGATTTTTATAAAAAAACAAAAATTGATAGCGTGATTTTTAATTTTACTGAAAATATAAAAGAATATTATGATAAAGCAAATTTAGTAATTACTCGCTCTGGTGCGTCAGTTTTGGGTGAAATAATAAATGTTAAGATACCTTTTATTTCGATCCCTTTACCAACTTCGGCTGATAATCATCAATATAAAAATGCAAAGTTCCATTCAAAAAAAGGTTATGGATTTTTAATAGAAGAAAAAAATATTAAAAATCAACTATTTGAAGTATTAAGTGCAATTAATAAAGATAAATCATTACTTAAAAAAATTTTATTAAATCAAAGTCAATATTCTGACATAGATGTATTTGAAAATATAAATAAAGTAACAGAAAAAATTTTAAATGAAAAAAATTAATTTAGGTCAGAAAGATATTATTCACTTTGTTGGAATAGGCGGAATAGGCATGAGTGGTCTCGCTAAAATAATGAGAAATATGGGCTTTAAAATTCAAGGCAGTGATCAAAATAAAAACAAAAATATAATAAGCTGTCAAAAGTTCGGAATTAAAATTTTTATTGGACATTCGTTAAAAAATATCAAAAAGGCAAGGATAATAGTTAAATCAACTGCAATTAAGAATACAAATATAGAGATTAAACATGCCAAAAAAAATAAGATACCCATATATTCAAGAGCAGAAGTTTTAGCAGACGTAGTTTCCTTGAAAAAAAATATAATTATTACCGGTTCTCATGGCAAAACTACCACCACATCTTTAGTAGCAAAAATATTATCAGACCAAAAATTAGACCCAACTATCATTAATGGAGGCGTAATAAATTCTTTTAAAAGTAACGCTAAACTTGGAAGTGGTGATTGGGCAATTTTAGAAGCCGACGAGTCTGATGGTAGTTTTTTAAAACTTCCAATTAATTATTCGATAGTAACTAATATTGATTATGAGCATCTTGATTACTATAAAAATTATAAAAATTTAGAAAATTCTTTTATCAAGTTTATAAACAAAACACCACCAACCGGAAAAGCTGTTATTTGTATAGATAACAATAATGTTAAAAAAATTTTAAGTAAAATAAAAAATAAGAATATAATTACATACGGAGAAAGTATTAAAGCTGATTATCAAGTAACAAATATTAAGTATAAATTTGAAAGTACTGTTTTTGATTTGAACTTTCGTAATGCAGAAAAAAAGATTAAAAAGATTAAAAATATTAATGTAAAATTATTGGGAAAACACAATGTACTTAATGCAGCAGCAGCAATAATTGTTTGTTTAAATTTAGGTGCAAATCAAAATGCAGCAAAAAAATCTCTTAAAAATTTTTCAGGCGTTCAAAGGAGAATGACAAAAGTTTTTTCTAAGAACAAAAATGATTTTTATGATGATTATGCACACCATCCAACTGAAATTAAATCAATCCTAGATGGAGTTAATAATGTCAGTCCTAGAAGAAAAATAATTAGTGTATTTGAGCCACATAGATACTCTAGAGTTTTGTCTTTAACGGATGAATTTTCAAAATGCTTTTTAAAGTCAAATTTGGTAATCATTTGTCCTTTATATGCTGCTGGAGAAAGAAAAAATACGAAATTTAATATGAATAAATTTGCAAATTTAATTGCTAATAACTCAAAAACTCAAGTAGTTGTCATCAAAAAAGAAGTTGAGCTCACTAACTTTTTTAAAAAAAACTTAAAAGATAACGAAATAATAATCGGTATGGGAGCAGGATTAATTTCAAAATGGATGATGGAGCTTAAATTTTCTTTATGATTTCAGAAGAAGAATTTATTCAAAAGCATGAAAATAATTTAAGTAAAAATGTTAAACTATCAAATTATAGTTGGTTTAATTTAGGTGGAAACGCTGAGTATTTTTATAAAGCGAATAGCCAAAATCAATTATTAGAATTTTTAAAAGAAACAGCTAAAAAAAATTTAAGGACTACTATTATTGGAGCTGGTTCAAATACTTTATTTAGAGACAAAGGTATAAAAGGAGCCGTTATAAAATTAGGCCAAAGTTTCTCTTATACAAAAATTTTAAACAATAATATTATCGAAGCCGGAGCAGCTACTTTAGACCGGAAAGTTGCAAATTTTGCGAAGGATAATAATCTAGGTGATTTAGAATTTTTATCATGTATCCCGGGGTCAATTGGCGGTGCTATAATTATGAATAGTGGTTGTTACGACAACGACATATCTAAAGTTTTATTATCCATAAAAGTAATTGATAAAAAAAAATTAATCGAAAGTGAAATTAGTAAGGAAGATATAAAGTTTTTATATAGAGGCACAAATTTATCTGAAGATTTTATCATTTTATCGGCAAAGCTAAAAGGTTCACAAACACATAAAAATATTATTGAAAAAAAACAAAATGACTTTATAGAACGTAAAAAAATATCGCAACCTAGTCAAATAAAAACATGTGGGAGCACTTTTAAAAATATAAGCAAAGAAAAAAAGGCGTGGATGCTTATTAGAGAGTCAGGATGTGATCAATTTAGCGTAGGCGATGCAACAATCTCAGAGAAGCATTGTAATTTTTTTGTAAATAACGGTAATGCAAAATCAAAAGATATTGAAACTTTGATTTTGAGAGTAAAACAAAAAGTTTACGAAACAACAGGGATTAATCTCGAATTAGAGATTAAAATAATAGGTGAACAATAGAAAATTTAAAAATGTTTTAGTTGTGTTAGGAGGCACTTCTGGCGAAAGAGCCGTAAGTTTGGAAAGTGGAAAAGCTTGTGCAAACGCTTTAAAAAAAAAAGGTTATAGGGTTTCAATTTTTGATCCTAAGAAAAAAAATTTTAATTTAATTAATAAACAAAAAACTGATGTAATATTTAATGCTTTACATGGTAGAGATGGAGAAGATGGTATCGCTCAAAGCTACTTCGAGTATCTAAAAATTCCGTATACTCATTCTGGGGTTATAAGTTCCCATACTGCAATGAATAAAGTTTATTCAAAAAAAATTTTTATAAAAAATAAAATTAAAACTCCAAAATATTTTTCAATTAAAAAAGAAAAATTTAAAGAAAACTCTATTCAAAAAGAAATAAAAACTAAAAAAATGAATTTCCCAATAGTGTCTAAACCAGTCAATGAGGGTTCAAGCCTAGGAGTGGAAGTTTGTAAAGATAAAAAAAAATTATACAAATCTGTCAATAATCTTATAAAAAAATATGAGGAATTAATATTAGAACAGTACATTGGAGGACAAGAGATACAAGTAGCAGTCATTAACGGTAAAGCTCTTGGAGCTATAGAATTAATACCAAAAAGATTATTTTATGATTATAAAGCTAAGTACACGAAACAAGCCAAAACAAAACATATAATGCCAGCTAATTTGTCAAACCAAAAATATAAAGAGGTTTTAAAGATAGCAACAAAAGCACATAATGCATTAAACTGTAGAGGCGTTACTAGATCTGACTTTAAATTTTATAAAGGTAATTTTTATTTATTGGAAACTAATACACAACCAGGAATGACAGGACTTTCCTTGGTGCCAGAAATTGCAAGTTATACAGGTTTAAACTTTGAAAATTTAGTTGAGAAAATTCTATTAGATGCAAGTATCAATAGATGAAAAAACGATTAGTTATTTCTATATTTATATTTTTCTTTTTAACAACAATCACAACAAAAAATACAGTTAAAGTTGCAAAATTTAATCTCAAAGAAATATATATAGAAAATAATTCTTTACTAAATAAGAAAGATATAAAAAATCAATTGATTTCAATTTATGACAAAAACTTGATATTTTTAAGCAATATTGAAATCGAAAAAGAACTTATGAAAAATAGTTTTATAGAGGGTTTTAATATAAAAAAAAAATATCCCGACACGTTAAAAATTAGAATTTTTGAGAAAAAACCGATTGCAATTCTTCTTAAAAATAAGAAAAAATACTATCTCAGTGAAAAAATTGATTTGATCGAATATAAAAGTTTTCAAAACCTCCAGAACTTACCGTATGTGATTGGCAATGAGAATGAATTTAAAAATTTTTATTTCAATTTAAAAAAAATTGATTTCCCTTTTGAAATTGTTAATAAATTTATATTATATGAATCTAAAAGGTGGGATATAGAAACAGTAAATAAAAATACCATAAAACTCCCATCAAAAAATTATCTAGAAAGTTTAGAAAGTTATTTGAAATTAAGAAATCAAATTGAGACTAAAGAATACAAAGTATTTGACTATCGAATAAATAATCAGCTCATTCTTAAATAATAAATGAAAAACTCTACACTTACACTATTTATAGAAATTGATAATTATAATTTAACTTTTTTTGTTTGTGAAAGTGATATTCAAAATTATTTCAAAATAATTTTTAAATCTGAAATTCAATTAGATGGAAACAAGAATATCATAATTGCTGATTTTGATGAGGTTTTTAGTGTAATTAAAAAAAATATTTATGCAGTTGAACAAAAACTAAATTTTACTTTTAAGGAAGTTGTCTTGATCCTAGAAAATTTTAATCCTTCTTTTGTAAATTTAACAGGTTTTAAAAAATTGAATGGGTCCCAAGTATTGAGAGAAAATATAACTTATATTTTAAATTCACTTAAATCTTGTGTTGGTCAGATAGAAATAAAGAAAAAAGTTCTACATATCTTTAATTCTAAATTTAATCTAGATGGTAAAAAAATTGAAAATTTACCTATAGGTTTATTTGGTGATTTTTATAGTCATGAATTATCTTTCGTTTTAATTAATTTAAACGATTATAAAAATTTAAGTAATATTTTTGAAAAATGTAATTTAAGTATAAAAAAAATATTGATAAAAAGTTTTATAAGCGGTGCTTTCATAAGTGACAATAATACAAGCGCAGATACCTTCTTTCAAATTAAAATAAACAGTATAAATTCAAAAGTGATTTATTTTGAAAATAATTCTTTAAAATTTGAGCAAGATTTTAACTTTGGGTCAGAAATTATTTTAAAGGATATATCAAAAATTACATTATTAAAAACTGACAAAATAAAAGAAATTTTTAGTGAAATTAAATTTCGAGAAAATTCTTTAGATAAAGAAGAACTAATCGACAAAAAATTTTTTGAAAGTGATAATTATAGAAAAATTAAAAAGAAATTAATCTTTGATATCGCTTTAGCTAGAGTAGAGGAGATTTTTGACTTAATTATGTTTAAAAATAAAAATCTTAATTATTATAGTGAATTATCAAAAAAATTATTTTTGCAAATTAATGAAAATAATTATTTAAAAGATATATTTAAAACTGTGCTTCTTAAAAATAGAAATCTTGAAATTAAGTTTTTAGACTACCCCATGGCAGATGGTATGATGAAAACTGCAAACAAACTTGTCCATTTTGGTTGGAAAAAAGAAGCAATACCTATTGCTCAATCTAAAAAGACACTAATTGCAAGGATTTTTGATGCAATTTTTGGCTAATAGTTGTTTTTTTTAGAAACATTAGTTGTTTTAATAAAAAAACAACACTCAAGTATAACACTTGTGATGAACGATATTTATCAAAAAACCATATCAACCAATGTGAGTTTTAAAGGAATTGGTTTACATTCTGGAAAAAAATCTACAATAAACTTGCATCCTGCAAAAGAAGATACAGGAATAATTTTTAAAAGAGTTGATCTCCATAAAAATAATATCATCGAAGCAAATTTTAGAAATGTAACATCAGCTAAATTATGCACAACTTTAGAAAATAGTCATGGTGTTAGAGTTTCAACAGTAGAACATCTGCTTGCTGCACTTTATATAACTGGAGTAGATAACGCCATTATAGAAATTGACAATGAAGAAATTCCAATAATGGATGGATCAGCAAAAGATTTTCTAGAAATTCTAAATGAAGTTGAAGTTATTAATCTTACAAAAAAAAGAAAATACTTACAAGTAACAGAAAAGGTAGAGTTATTAGATGGGGAGAGAAAAATATCTATTGAGCCAAACGAATCAGGTTTTGAAGTCGACTTTCAATTAAATTATCAAAATAAAATTATTGGAAATCAAAGAAATAAAATTAATTTTTTTACCGATGAATTAGAGGACGTGTATCTATCAAGAACATTTTGTTTATTCCAAGATATTGAAAAGATAAAAAAAAATGGATTAGCAAAAGGCGGATCTCTCGATAATGCCATTGTTGTAGATGATGAAAAAGTTTTAAATGAAAATGGTCTAAGGAATGAAAAAGAATTTGTAAATCATAAAATTTTAGATTTAGCAGGAGATTTTTTACTTTCAGGTTATAGAGTTTTAGGAAAAGTAAAATGTTTCCAAGGTGGTCATGAATTAACAAATATGTTTTTAAGAAAATTATTAAACACAAAATCAGCAACAATTTTAAATGAATTCAACGAATTAATAATTTCTGACAATAAAAAATCCAATCAAATAAATAAAATAGCGGTTAACGCATAAAAATAGTTTTTTACATATAAATTTTAAATTTATCTGCTATTAATTTAAATATGCTTAATCGAATATTTTTAACTTTAATTTTGCTTATTGCTTTAAATTCTTGCACGAATAACAATCAAGTAAAATATGAATCAACAAAAGAAAAAGTTAATCCATTTGAATTATACAAAGAGGGCATGAAAGCTTTTAACATAAATGATTTTTTTTATGCCAGCCAAAAGTTCAGTGAAGCTGAATTAATTTTTGACTCACCAATGCATGCAGCTAAATCTTCCATAATGTCAGCGTATTCGCTTTATGCAATTAATCTGTATGATGATGCCGAGGAAAATTTAAATAGATATTTGAAAAACTATCCAGCTGATAAAAGTGCGATTTATGCTCACTATCTTTTAGCCATTATTCAGTTTGAACAAGTTGGTGAAGAAAAACATGACTTGAAACCTCTTAATGAGTCAAAAAAAAAAATAGACTCTTTTTTGAAGAAATACCCTAATACAGAATATGCAATTGATTTGAAATTTAAAAGAAGCCTTCTACAAAACCAATTTGCAGCTAAAGAATTATATATAGCTAAATTTTATATTTCTGTTCAAAAATGGGTTCCAGCAATAAATAGATTAAAAATTATCGTAAAAAACTACGACGAAACAATTTTTATTGAAGAAGCGCTTCATCGGTTAGTAGAAATTAATTATCATTTAGGACTAGAAAAAGAAGCAAAAAAATATGCAAGTATTTTAGGATATAATTATAATTCAAGTAAATGGTACGAACAATCCTACAAAGTTTTAAACAAGGATTACAATGCATTACTAAAAAAAGACACAAAAGAAAAAAAAAAATTGTTTAATAAAATTATAAAGCTTATTAAAAGAGATTAATGAATGAAAAAAACGAGATTGTAAAAAATTATAAACTAAAGATTAAAAACTTAAAAAGCCATAATAGGCATTATTACGAAAAAGATAATCCAAAAATTTCAGACGCTGAGTATGACGCTTTAAAACAAGAAATTTTTGATCTTGAAAAAAAAAACAAATATTTAGTTGATTTAAATTTAACTAAAAATTTAGTGGGCTCGGCTCCTGCAAAGAAATTTAAAAAAATTAAACATTTAAGCCCTATGCTCTCTCTATCAAATGCTTTTAACATAAATGATATGAGAGATTTTCAAAAAAAAATATCTAATTTTTTAAATCATACAGAAAAAAACATCATCTTATTTGCAGAGCCAAAAATAGATGGAATATCTGCTACATTTATTTATGAATATGGCAAATTGGTTAAAGGCTTGTCCCGAGGAGATGGGATATACGGAGAAGATATTTTAGAAAATTTAAAAACGATAAAAGATCTACCTCAAAAAATTATTTCAAAAGATATACCTGATATACTTGAAGTGCGGTGTGAAGTTTTTATCAGTAAGTCTGATTTTATTAATTTAAAGGATAATTTTGCCAACCCGAGAAATGCAGCTGGCGGCTCTCTTAGACAAAAAGATCCTAAAGCAACTTCTAAAATTCCTTTAAAATATTTTGCTTACGGATTTGGTTCCGTGAAACCTATGATCTTTAAAACACAAGATGAATTTTTAAAAAAAATTAGTAAATGGAATTTTATTACCAATCCATTATCCAAAATTGTTAGCAACATAAATGAGGTTGAAAAACAACACTCAAATATTGATAAAATAAGATCTTCATTAGATTACGATATAGATGGAATTGTATACAAAATTAATGATTTGTTACTTCAACAAAGATTAGGTAGCACGTCAAACTCTCCAAGGTGGGCAATTGCTTATAAATTTTCAGCAGAAAAAGCTATTACTAAAATAAAAGATATAACTATTCAGGTTGGAAGAACAGGAGCAATTACTCCAGTCGCCAAAGTAGAACCAGTGACTGTTGGAGGCGTAGTTGTTTCTAATGCAACTTTACACAATGAAGATGAAATTAAACGAAAAGACATTCGAATTGGAGATATAATTCAAATTCAAAGAGCTGGAGATGTTATCCCACAAGTAGTATCGGTTGAAAAATCTAGAAGAGATAAAAAAAGTGAAACATTTATCTTTCCAGATAAATGTTTATGTGGATCTAAAACCATAAAAGAATTAAGTAAAAATACAAAAAAACTTGATGCAGTCAGAAGGTGTACTAAAGGGTATGATTGTGATTTTATTGCCAAAGAAAAACTTAAACATATCGTGTCAAAAGAAGCTTTTGATATTGATGGTTTAGGAAAAAAAGTAATCGAACAATTTTGGAGCTTAGAATTAATTAAAGAACCATCGGATATTTTTAGATTAAACTATGATAAGATTGAAAATTTAGAAGGGTGGGGCAAGTTATCAATCAATAATCTAAAAAAAGCTATTGAAAAATCTCAAATGATTTCTTTAGACAAATTTATTTATTCGATTGGTATTAGACACATAGGTCAAGAAAATGCAAAAATTTTAGCAGGATTTTTCAGTTCAATAAAAGAATTTACAAAATTATTCATTTTAAGGGACAGGAAAAAAATTTTAGTAAATCTTGTTGATTTAGATGGAATAGGTGAGACACAAATCCAGTCAATAGATAATTTTTTTTCTATTGAGACCAATACTAGAATAATTAAAGATTTGATCAACAAATTAAATATCAAAAATTATGCCTCTCAAGTAAACGATGGAAAATTTTCAAATAAAAAATTAATGTTTACTGGTGGATTTAAAAATATGAGCAGATCAGAAGCAAAATCTATTGCTGAAAATAATGGAGGAAAGGTCTTGGGATCTATCTCTAAAAAACTTGACTTTTTAGTGGTTGGTGACTCTAAGCCTACAAAAAGAAAAATTGAGCAAGCTAAAGAATTAAATATTAAGATTATTCTTGAGAAAGAATGGAATAAAATTTTAAATAGCTGAACAAGCTTTTTTGAGTTCTAGTGACTCAATTTTGTTCATAGACTTTTTTAGATTTTTAAAGACAGTTTTATGATAATTATTAAGCCAATTTTTTTCATTTTTATTTAGCTGCTTATTATTTATTAAATCCTTTTCTATTGGCGCCATAGTCAAATTTTCAAAGCTCACTTTCTTTTTATTTCCTTTAACATAAATAAGATTTTCAATTCTAATACCAAATTTATTTTTTTCGTAGTAACCTGGTTCGTTTGATACGATCATGCCTTCTTGAAAATTAATTTTATTTCCTTTAGATATTGCATGAGGTCCTTCATGTACATTTAAATAGTATCCTACACCATGACCAGTGCCATGGGCATAATTTAAACCAATTTGTTTGAGATACTTTCTAGCGTTATCATCAATCTTTGATCCACAAGTATTTTTTCTGAGATCAAAATTTGCAACTGCAATATGACCCTTGAGAACTCTCGTAAAAATATCTTTAATCCTTTTATTAGAATTTTCTAAAGAAATAGTTCGAGTAACGTCTGTTGTACCGAATTCATATTGCCCGCCAGAGTCAAC
>MDSV01147258.1_pt1 | contig 16955 bp, 16 predicted proteins | sample 810851 | NCBI WGS metagenome assembly MDSV01 (sample SAMN05326640, study PRJNA326480) | marine metagenome | isolation source: seawater | place: Atlantic Ocean: North East | collected 2012 | reverse complement strand
ATACAAGTGTTATCGATTCACGTGATGTTGGTGAGGGAGACAAGATTAGGCGACGTCGTGAATGTAATAATTGTAAAGGAAGATTTACAACTTACGAGTCGGTAGAATTAAATTTACCGCGCATTATTAAATCTGACAATCGACGCGAAGCTTTCGATGAAGCAAAGTTAAGGTCGGGCATATTAAGAGCTGTTGAAAAATGTCCTGTTGAAATGGAGCGCGTTGAAACTGCAATTTCAAATATAAAAAACAACTTACAAGCTCATGGAGATAGGGAAGTTAAATCAATTAAAATTGGTAATTGGGTTATGGAGGAGCTGAAAGATCTTGATAAAGTTGCATATGTGAGATTTGCATCTGTTTATAGAAGCTTTGAAGATGTAAGATCTTTTCTTGAGGAAATAGAGAAGTTAGAGCATGAGCTGCCGCCTGAATTAAAAAGAAATCAACTCGACCTTCTTCAGTCCGATGGTGAAGAGAATTGATGTGGAAAGAAGAAGATTATCAATTTATGTCGCGGGCGATTCAATTAGCAAAAAATGGAAAATTTACCTGTAGACCCAATCCACTCGTTGGGTGCGTCATAACCAAAGATGGTAAATTAGTAGCAGAGGGCTGGCATGCTGCGACGGGAAAACCGCATGCTGAAATCAATGCGCTTAATGTATGTGATAATTCATCTAATTCAACTATGTATATAACACTTGAACCCTGTTCTTATCACGGAAGAACGCCCCCTTGTACTCAGGCATTGATTAACGCAAAAGTAAAACAGGTTATTGTATCGATGTGTGATCCAAATCCAAAAGTTTCTGGTTCAGGTATCAAGGAAATTGAAAAATCTGGCATAAAAGTCAAAAAAGGATTACTAGAACAGGAGTCAGCAAAACTTAATATCGGCTTTATCAAACGAATGACAGAAGGATTGCCTTACATTCGTTGCAAAATGGCTCAGTCACTAGACGGAGCAACAGCACTAAAAAATGGTGATAGCCGATGGATTACATCACCAGAAGCAAGAAGAGATGTTCATCACTTGCGGGCATCAAGCAGCGCCATTCTAACCAGTGTGGAAACAATAGTTAGAGATGATCCGATATTAAATCCTCGCGGCTTAGGATTTTTTTTTGAAGAACCAATAAGAATAATTGTTGATAGGAATTTAAGAATTTCAGAGAACTCGAAAATATTTGATCATAAAAGTAAAATAGTTATTTACACTCAAATCGAGAATTATAGTCATAAAGAATTTGAAAATCACAATGTTGAAGTTGTTTATATAGAAAAATCAGATAGTTGGTTAAATGATATTTGTAAGCATATGGCAAAGATTTACGAAATAAATGAAGCCTTAATAGAATCTGGACCAACATTTTCAGGTGCTATGATCGATGCTGATTTAGTAGACGAGTTAATTATATATACAGCACCAAAACTATTTGGTAACGAGTCCCTGCCTTTATTCAAGTTGAAGAAAATCGATAAAATCAAAGATGCAATGGAATGTGAATATACTGATATTAGGAAAATTGGAAATGATCTAAGATTAACAATGAAAATTAAAAAATAGCATTATGTTTACCGGCATTATTCAAACAACTGGCCATATTAGTAAGATTGATTTAAATAATTCTAATGGTCATTTCACTTTTAAGGTAAAAAATTTTTTACTGAATGATGTGAAGATTGGAGATAGCATCTCAGTTAATGGCGTTTGTTTATCAGTAGTTGAAAAGACATTAGATACATTTAGTGTTGATATATCGAATGAAACTATGAGACTAACAACCTTCTCACAGTTGAAAGTAAATAATAATGTAAATCTTGAAAAAGCCATGGCTTTATCAGATAGAATTAATGGACATTTTGTTTCCGGACATATTGACGGTACTGGCGTTATAAGAGAGAAGAGAAAAGACGGTAATTCAACTTTTCTTTTAATTGAGTTTCCAAATGACTTGAAAAAATATATATCGAAGAAGGGATCAATCTCTATTGACGGGGTAAGTCTTACAATAAATAAAATAGAGAGTAATAATTTAGGTATAAGTATAATTCCTCATACATTTTCTGGAACAATAATTTCTGAATATAAAAAAGGAACTAGAGTAAATATTGAAGTTGATTTAATAGCACGCTATTTGGATAAATTGATAGTAAAATAACTGTATAATAAAATATATATGTCACTTAATTCTACGCAAGAACTAATTAAAGAAATTCAAGATGGTCAAATGATTATTTTGATGGATGACGAGGATCGTGAAAACGAGGGTGATTTAGTGATTGCTGCATCTTGTGTTAGTTCTGAAGATATAAATTTTATGGCGCGGTATGGTCGAGGTCTTATTTGTTTAACATTAACCGGTGAACATTGTAAGAAATTAAATTTACCGTTAATGACAAATCATTCTAATAGTAGTTTTAGAACAAATTTTACCGTATCAATTGAGGCTGCTGAGGGTGTGACAACAGGAATCTCAGCTGCTGATCGCGCACTAACTATCAAAAAAGCTGTTGCAGCTGATGCAAAAGCTGCTGATTTAGTTCAACCAGGGCACGTTTTTCCTCTCATGGCTCAACAAGGCGGTGTTTTATCAAGAGCAGGACATACTGAAGCTGGATGTGATTTAGCAAGATTAGCAGGTTTTCGATCCTCAGCAGTGATTGTTGAGATTTTAAACGAAGATGGCTCAATGGCGAGACGAGGTGATTTAGAGAAGTTTGCAGTGAAACATAATCTTAAAATAGGGACAATATCTGACCTGATTAGTTATAGAATAGAGAACGAAAAAACGGTAGAGCATATTACCGAATGTAATCTTCCCACTGAATATGGGGAATTTGTTCTGCATGCATACCAGGATAAGTTACAAAAGAAAATGCATCTAGCTTTAGTAAAAGGAACACTCATACCTAGTGAGCCTACCTTAGTGCGTGTACATGTTGAAAACCCAATTTCAGATTTAACTGGTAGTATAGCTAAAGATCGCGGTTGGCCTGTTACAAATGTTTTAGAGCGTTTCTCTAATGAAGAAAGAGCTGTCTTAGTGATTTTATGTAATCAATATACATCCATTGAATTAATTAATCAGATAGAGTCTTATAGAATTCCTAAAAAAAAGGTTCATAGTAAGACCAATGTGACTTGGGATACACGGACTATTGGCTTAGGCGCCCAAATACTATTTGATTTAGGCATTAAAAAAATGAGATTACTAAGTGCTCCAAAACATATACATGCTCTTTCAGGATTTGGCCTTGAGATTGTTGAATACATTAATGACTAGAGTGGATTATATAAAATTATATTTTGATATGTCAGCTATTAGGAATAAAAATAAGTATGAAAAAAAATAATATAAATATTGCAATTGTTGCTAGTAATTTTAATAAGGATATTGTTGATCGTTTATATAACGGAACAATAGAAGTGTTAAAAAAAAATAGCATAAATGAGGAGAGAATTAAGATCGTTAAAGTGCCTGGTGCATTTGAAATTCCAGTAGCTGTAAAAAAACTGATCGAAAAAAATCAATATGATGCAATTATTACTCTTGGAGTTATTATTAGGGGAGAGACTGCGCATTTTGAATGCATTTCTAATGAATGTGCCCATGGAATTTCGAAATTAGCAATACATAGCGGGGTACCAATAATTTTTGGTGTTTTAACTGTTAATAATAGAGAGCAAGCAATACAAAGATCTGATAGTACAAATAAGAATAAAGGATCCGAAGCAGCACAAGCAGCATTAGATATGATTGTAGCTTTATCGAAAATTTAGTCATTATGGATACAAAAATTAATAAGAAAAATATACGTGAACGTATTAAAGCAAGGCAAAATACAGTACAGGCTTTATATCAATGGCTTATTACAAATAAGGATTTAGAACAAGTTCTATCAGAGTTTGAAGATGATGAATATAAACTTGCCAAAACAGACGTCAATTATTTCAAAACTCTATTGAAAGGAACAATAACTTGTCATAAGGAACTTGATGCAAGAATCATTAACTTATTAGATAGGCCAATAGATGAACTTGATACTATAGAAAGAGCTATACTTCACATTGGTTGTTATGAATTAGAATACCATAATGATATTCCATGGAAGTCTATTGTAAATGAGTCTGTTGAACTTGCAAAAACATTCGGCGCAGAGGATTCATACAAGTATATAAATGGTATACTTGATAAAGTTGCAAAAGAGTTACGAAAATAATCAAACTAAAGGTCTTGCAAGCTAAGTTTTGAATGAATTTGAAATTATAGAGCATTATTTCAAGCCAAGATTACTGGATAATCAACGTGGACTTAAGCTTGGTATCGGGGATGATGCAGCAGTCATAAGTCTATCTAAAGATGAAGAATTAGTGGTCTCGATTGATACTTTAGTCGAAGGTGTTCATTTCTTAAAAGATACTTCTCCCAAAGATATTGCTAATAAGTCGCTTCTTGTTAATCTCAGCGATATTGCTGCAATGGGCGCAACGCCTAAATGGATTACTCTATCTTTAACGCTCCCAAGAAATAATTTAAGTTGGTTAGAAGAATTCTCAAATCAATTCAATAGCTTACTTGCAGAATATTCATTAATACTCATTGGTGGTGATTTAACAAATGGTCCTTTATCGATAACGATACAAGCACATGGGATTATTCCTAAAGGTAAGTTTTTGCATCGGGGAGGGGCAAAACCAGGAGATTTTATTTATGTAACTGGAGAACTAGGTGCTGCTGCATATGCCTTAAGATATTTGCAAAATTCTGAAGAAAATCTAACACCAACAAGCGATGAATTGAAAAGATTAAATAAACCTGAACCAAGAATTGGAACAGGATTGGAGTTGAGAGATATTGCGACAAGTTGTATTGATATATCAGATGGTCTATTTTCTGATCTCAGTCATATTCTTGAATGTAGTAAAGTGGGAGCAGATATCAAATTGAATGATATTCCTTATTCGAAGACTCTTTTGAAATTGAACAAAGATTTAGCCATTGAACTTGCATTAACTGGCGGTGATGATTATGAATTATGCTTTACCGTTCCTCCAAATTTGTCTGATTCCAATTTAGAAAAAATGATTACCACATCCAAATTTTGTAAAATCGGTAGAATTAATCAGTTAAGTTCAAAGCTCAATTTGATTGATGATGATGAAAAAATATATGAACTTAAATCAGTAGGTTATCGTCACTTTTAATTAATACTTTATGTAACCCAAGATAATTATTTTGGTTTAATCATTTCTTCGGGCCGGACAATCTTATCAAATTCTTCTTCTGTTACAAAACCCAAAGCTATCGCTTCTTCTTTTAGCGTTGTTCCATTTTTGTGTGCTGTCTTGGCGACGGTTGTTGCATTGTCATATCCTATTTTTGGTGTAAGCGCTGTTACAAGCATCAATGAACGCTCCATAAGTGATGTAATATTTTTTCGGTTTGGTTCGATTCCTAAGATACAATTATTTGCAAAGCTAGTGCATACATCTGTCAGTAGTCTTATTGATTGTATTAGATTATATGCAAGTACTGGTTTGAAAACATTTAGTTCCATATGACCTTGGCTTCCTGCAAATGTAATTGTCGTATGGTTGCCCATAACTTGTGAACATACCATTGTCACTGCCTCACATTGAGTCGGATTTACTTTGCCAGGCATTATAGAAGAGCCTGGTTCGTTTTCAGGTAAGCTCAATTCACCTAATCCCGAACGTGGTCCGGAACCAAGTAGTCGAATATCATTAGCTATCTTAAATAATCCAGTCGCTACTGTGTTAAGCATACCCGACATTTCAACATATCCATCATGAGCAGCAAGCGCTTCAAATTTATTTTCTGCTGTTTGAAAAGGTAATCCGGTATATTTTTTTACCTCTTCTGCAAAGTTTTCAGCAAATTTAGATTTTGCATTAAGCCCAGTCCCAACAGCTGTGCCACCTTGAGCCAAGGCTAATAATCGGGGGAGAGATTGTTCAATTCGCTCTATTCCATAGGATATTTGCTTTACATAACCAGAGAATTCCTGACCAAGAGTAAGAGGCGTTGCATCCTGTAGATGTGTTCGTCCAATCTTTATGATGTCTTGCCATATATCAACTTTTTTCTGAAGATGATCTTGGAGATATTTGAGTGCTGGCACAAGTTTTAATGATATTTCTTCTGCTGCAGCAATATGCATAGCAGTTGGGAAGGTATCATTTGAAGACTGACTTTGGTTGCAGTGATCATTAGGATGAACTGGTGATTTACTTCCCATCTCACCTTTAAGAATTTCAATCGCACGATTTGAGATGACTTCGTTAGCATTCATATTACTTTGTGTACCCGAGCCAGTCTGCCAAACAACTAAAGGAAAATGATCATTCAATTTTCCTTCCGCAACTTCCTGTGCGGCCAAAACAATAGCGTCACCAATTTCCTGATCTAAATCACCAAGCCTCATATTAGTTTTAGCTGCTGCTAATTTTACGATACCGAGCGCACGTATTAGAGGTAGAGGCATTGTTTCTCCGCCAATCTTAAAATTTCCTAATGAACGCTGAGTTTGCCCTCCCCAGTATTTATCAACTGGAACTTCAAGGGACCCAAAACTATCAATTTCTGTACGAGTTTTTTTCATGATTTAGCTTACTACAGAGACTGGAATCTCCTCTATTTTTGATTTAGCTTTTAGCGCGCTTTTTTGAAATGATTCGATTTCATCAAAGTTTAAGTATTTATATATATCATCTGCAAGCGGATTAAGATCAGCAGCAAATTCCATATACTCATTCATAGTAGGAATTCGACCTAATATTGATGATACAGCTGCAATCTCGGCTGATGCAAGAAAGACATTAGCCCCATCACCAAGTCGATTTGGAAAATTTCTTGTTGAGGTAGAAACAACTGTTGATTTTGCTTGTACTCGTGCCTGGTTTCCCATGCAAAGAGAGCAGCCCGGCATTTCCGTTTTTGCACCAATTTGTTTAAATATGTCGTAGTATCCCTCTTCAGTGAGTCGATGTTGGTCCATTTTTGTTGGAGGGGAGATCCATAAAGTCGTTGGTATTTTATCTGATGATTTTTGTAGCATTTTTCCTGCAGCTCGAAAATGTCCGATATTCGTCATGCATGAGCCAATAAATACCTCATCAATTTTAGTTCCAGAAACTTCTGAGAGTGGTTTGACATCATCTGGATCATTTGGGCACGCTAATAAGGGTTCTTTTATGCTATTGAGATCAATTTCAAAGATTTTATGGTATTCAGCATCGGAGTCTGGTTCTAATAACACAGGCTTTTCGAGCCATGCTTCCATTTCTCGTGCACGTCGTTCAATAGTTCTAACATCACCATATCCCTCATCTATCATCCAGCGTAATAATGTCACATTAGACTGAAGATATTCAATGATTGGTTCTTTTCCAAGTCGAATAGTACATCCACCTGCTGATCGCTCTGCACTTGCATCAGATAATTCAAAGGCTTGCTCACATTTAAGATTAGGTAGACCCTCAATTTCTAATACTCGACCCGAAAAAATATTTTTTTTACCTTCTTTTTCAACAGTTAGATCACCAGTTTTTATTGCTGCATATGGAATTGCATTCACAAGATCTCTCAGTGTAATACCTGGTTGCATTTCGCCTTTAAAGCGTATCAATATTGATTCGGGCATATCAAGCGGCATAACGCCGGTTGCTGCAGCGAAAGCCACAAGTCCTGAGCCCGCAGGGAATGAGATACCAATTGGAAAGCGAGTATGTGAGTCACCACCGGTTCCAACAGTATCAGGTAATAGCATTCTATTTAACCACGAGTGAATAATTCCATCACCAGGTCTTAATGCAACACCACCACGTGTTTGGATAAAATCAGGTAACGTATGATGTGTATTGATGTCTATAGGTTTTGGATACGCAGCCGTATGACAGAATGATTGCATAACAAGATCACTTGAAAAACCTAAGCAGGCTAGATCTTTTAACTCATCTCTAGTCATTGGTCCAGTTGTATCTTGCGATCCAACAGTTGTCATTTTAGGTTCACAATAAGTTTCCGGACGAATTCCATCTACTTCACAAGCTTTACCAACAATTTTTTGTGCAAGCGTGTAGCCTTTACCTGTATCGTTTACAGGATTTGGTTTACGAAATAAGTCACTAGGTTGTAGCCCCAATGCTTCGCGTGCACGGCTAGTTAAACCCCTACCAATAATAAGAGGAATTCGTCCTCCAGCTTGCACTTCATCAAGAATGATATCTGTCTTCAATGAAAAATCACAAAGTATTTCAGCTGTATTATTATTTTTTATAATTCCTTTATATGGAAAAATATCAATAACATCACCCATCTTCATTTTACTTACATCGCACTCAATTGGTAGTGCACCCGCATCTTCCATTGTATTGAAAAAAATAGGAGCAATTTTTCCACCCAAACAAAAACCACCATCTTTTTTATTAGGTATAAAAGGTATATCGTTACCCATATGCCAAAGCACAGAATTTGTTGCCGATTTGCGCGAGGAACCTGTACCAACTACATCACCTACGTAAGCAAGAGGGTATCCTTTTTCTTTTAGTTCCTTAATTTGTTTTATTGGACCAACCTCTCCCGGGTTATCTGGAGAGATACCATCTCTTTTCATTTTCAACATTGCCTGCGCATGTAGCGGTATATCTGGACGAGACCACGCATCAGGTGCAGGAGATAAATCATCTGTATTTGTCTCACCTGAAACTTTAAAGACGGTAACCGTAATTTTTTCTTCTAATTTTTTTCTAGATGTAAACCATTCAGCATCAGCCCATGATTGCAGAACAATTTTTGCATATTTATTCCCATTGTCGGCTTTTTCCTTTACATCATAAAAAGCATCAAACATAAGTAATGTTTTGGACAGTGCTAATACAGCAGTCTCAGCTAAAATATCATTATCTAAAGATGCTATTAGGGGCTCTATATTGTAGCCACCAAGCATAGTTCCCAGTAATTTAGTTGCCTCAACTTTATCTATTAGTGGAGATTTAGCTTCATCTTTTATTAATGCGGCTAAAAATCCTGCTTTAATATAAGCTGCTTGATCAACACCCGCAGGTACACGATTAGTGATTAAATCTAAAATAAAATCTTCCTCACCTACTGGAGGCTCTTTAAGTAGTTCAATAAGAGCAGCAGTTTGTTCCGGATTAAGTGGCTCTGGAACAATTCCTGTATCTGCACGTTCTTTTATGTGTTGACGATACTCATCAAGCAAAATATTTCTCCTTTAGATTTTTTTATGGTGGGTATTTCTGGCTAAGAGAACCCCAGAGAGCGCGTTATTATAAATCAAATTTAATGGTAATTTTAGGTCAATTTTATTGGTTTTCTAATTTAAAGTATCAATTATTCCGCCACCCAAACATACATTTTTTTCATAAAAAACAATGAATTGCCCCGGTGTAATAGCTCTTTGCGTTGAATCAAAGCTAACAAAAAGGCGATTTTTCTCGTTTTTTTCAATAGTACAGTTTTGGTCGGTTTGGCGATAACGACACTTTGCTTTACATTTAAATGGCAAAGATGGCATCTCTCCAGATATCCAATTTACTTCAATTACTGTTAAATTTTTATGATGTAAAAAAGGGTGGTCATGATCTTGAGCAACAATCAGCTCATTTTTTTTAATTTCTTTTTTTACAACATACCAAGGCGCATCGGTTGCATTTTTTATTCCACCTATTCCAAGACCTTGACGTTGGCCGAGTGTATAAAAGAAGATTCCATCATGCTCCCCAATAGTCTTTCCACTAACTGTTCTAATTAAGCCAGATTCAGGTTTTATGAATTTACTAAGAAAACTACGAAATGGTTGTTCACCTATAAAACAAATTCCAGTGCTATCTTTTTTCGCATGATTTATTAACCCATTTTTTTTTGCTATCTTTCTAACATCTGTCTTACACAATTCTCCAATTGGAAATAGAGCATTATTTAATTGATTTTGATTTAGATGACATAAAAAATAACTTTGATCTTTATTACTATCATTTGATTTTAAGAGCTGTGATTTATTATTATTTTTCTTTAAGCAGGCATAATGTCCTGTTGCTATCTTTTCTGCTCCAAGATTTTGCGCATGCTCTAAAAAAGCTTTAAATTTTATTTCTCTATTACATAAAACATCTGGATTAGGAGTTCTTCCATTTTTATACTCTCTAAGAAATTTTTTAAATACTTTTTCCCAATAATTTTCAGAAAGATCAATTGTATTCATTGGTATTTTTAGTTTATCGCACACCAGCATTGCATCTTGCACGTCGTCCTCCCACAAGCATCTTCCATTTTCAGCATGGTCATTCCAATTTTTCATGAATATTCCCTCGACATCATATCCATTTTCTTTTAATAACATTGCGGCGACAGAGGAATCAACACCACCCGATATACCAACTATGATTTTATTATTTTTTGTCATTTGAAAATGAATTTATTAGTGTTAAAGGAAAATTTTTTCCGTCTTTGTAATCATTCACACATATGGAAACCATTGGACTACGCATTCTATTATTTTTTTTAATTTCTTGTTCACTCATCCATGTAGTTTGTATTATTCCCTCATCAAGTTTTCTATCATTATGTTTTTTTATACACAAACCATAAAAACAGAATCTTAAATAAGTAATATTAATATTATTTGCATTTGGGTAAAGATAAATTCCTATAAGTGATTTTGGCTCAAATTCAAATGTTGTTTCTTCTAGGACTTCGCGTTTTACAGCTTCTATCAGCGTCTCACCTTTTTCAAGATGTCCAGCCGGCTGATTGAAGACTAGTTTCCCATCAATCTCTTCCTCAACAAGAAGAAATTTGTCATTTTTTTCAATAATTGCTGCTACAGTTGTATTAGGTTTCCACTGCATTTTTAAATTCCTTGATTGTATCAATCGGTATACGGATAATACGTAACCTGAACTATATTTTTTTTAGGGAGCACAATGTCGAAATACGATATTTTTTTTCATAAAATTAGTTTAATAATTAGTCTAGCGTTGCTATGGATAATGTTATCAGGCCATTATACTCCATTGTTACTGTTACTTGGCTTATTATCAGTGATAATTGTAACAATTATTAGTTCACGTATGGGTCTAATTACTTTTGATCAACCTATATTGCAGCTTTATTTTATAAGATTTATTCCTTATGGAATTTGGTTAATTGGGCAAATAATGAAATCAAATATTGATGTTTGTAAAAGAATATTAAACCCAAACTTACCAATAAACCCTTGTTTGATAACTTTACATTTATCTCAGGCTAGTACTTTCGCTAAAGTGGTTTATGCAAACTCAATTACATTAACTCCAGGGACAATTTCTATCGATTTGGAAGATTCTAGCGTCGAGGTTCATAGTTTGTCAGCGACAGGGGCTGAAGGATTAAAAACTGGGAATATGGATAAGAAAATTACTCATGCCGAAGCAGCACCCTATGTTTGAAATTTCAACCTTCATTATTCTTTTTTCAATGTTTCTGGCGTTAGTGTCGGCAATTATTGGTAAGACAGTTTACGACAAAATACTCGCTGTTAATATATTTGGCACAGTTACCGTATTATTTATAGCCCTATTTGGTTTTTTAACAAAACGCCCCGAGTTTCTTGATATTGCTTTAGTTTATGCCCTAATTAATTTTATATCGACAATTGCAATTTTGAAGTTTTTTGAATATGGGGATATGAGTAGTAGTTCTATTGAAAAAGAAGAAGGGGATATTTGATGAGTAATATTGACATTATTAGTGGGGCACTGATAGTAGCAGGTTCCCTTTCTATTGTCGTTGGCTTGCTTGGTGTTTATCGTATGCCAGACTTTTTTACGAGGCTACATGCGGCTAGTGTAATTGATACATTGGGCACAATATTAATACTTTCTGGTTTAATTTTATATCAAGGATTTAATTTAGTAAGTGTAAAGTTGTTACTTATATTAATATTTATATTGATAACAACTCCAACTGCTGCTCATGCCTTAGCAAAGTCTGCTTTACATGGAAAAATAAAACCAATATTAGGTGATGATTAAGATGATTGTTATATATATCAACATAATTATCTTATTTTTATTAATAATTACAAGTATTGCTATTAATCAGCAAGATAATCTTTTTGCAGCTACAATGTTAACGGGCATATTTAGTTTATTGTCTGCATCATTATTTGTTTGTCTTGATGCTGTTGATGTTGCTTTCACGGAAGCAGCAGTTGGCGCGGGCATTGCGCTTATACTATTCTTGGGAACACTGGCATCAATAAAATATAAAGAAAAAGTTAAAAATAAAGTTTCTGTATCAGGATTATTATTGGTTATTCCAACAGGGTTTCTACTAATTTATGGTATTCATGATATTCCTAGCTTTGGAGCTTTGGAAAATCCGGTACAAACCTATCTTGCAGATAGATATATAACTGGCTCCTCAAAAGAAATAGGTATTCCTAATTTAGTGACATCTGTCCTAGCAAGTTATAGGGGTCACGATACTTTAGGTGAAGTTACAGTTATTTTTACTGCTTGTATTGGTGTCCTTATGCTCCTGGGAAGAAGCAGAGGGGATTACCGAGGAATAGTTGATAAGGAAGAATCATAATGGAACATCATTTAGTATTAAGCGTAGTAGCACGAATAATCATTCCTTTAATCATGTTGTTTGGTTTATATGTTCAATTTCATGGTGATTATGGCCCAGGGGGAGGGTTTCAGGCAGGAGTCATTTTTGCATCTAGTTTTATTTTATATGGAATCATTTTTGGTGTTAAAAAACTTCGTAGTGTTGTTAATCCTACTATTGTTAGGTGTCTAGCTGCTTTTGGTGTTTTACTTTATATTGGAGTTGGTGTCGTAGGAATTTTAAAAGGTGGTGAATTTTTAAATTATAATTTATTGTCAAAAACTTCCGAGGTAGGCCAACATATTGGAATTATGATTATCGAGCTCGGAGTTGGTATAACAGTTGCTTCAGCAATGATTATATTATTTTTTGCGTTTGCTAAACCTTAGTCATATTATTTTTTGATGTTTATTTTTTCAATTTCTGGATCAGACCATCGTCCTTTGATGCTGTATTGTTGACTTAATATTTTATCGATATTGGAGGGTATTGATTCAAATAATTCGCCTGCAAAGTATATAACTGCACCGACACCAACACCCACAGGACCGAATAGTGCACTTGCAACCGGTAAACTATCAGAAAATTTAGGTACAACAGTGGCAATCTGATCATAGTCTTCAGTATCTAGTCCAGTTCGCCCACTAATCATAATATCTCCAGCAGGGCCAATCATTTGTAGATTATTGGTATAGGCTTGTCCATTTTCAATATTAAAGTTTCCCTTAATATTATCGAAAGCGAAGCCTTTATCAAAAAAATCAGCAAAATCTAGTGAGAGTCTTCTGGGTAATGCTTGAATACTTAATAAGCCAAATAATCTTCCAGCTTTTGGTTCGATGTCGAGAAATTGTCCCTTTTCAATATTCATACTTAAGTTACCATTTAGATTTGAAATTTTATAATTCATTGGTGCATCGTTCCAATTAGCATTAAGTTCGATTGAGGTTTTACCATCATCAATATTCGCCGCGTCGTAATTAAATGTATCAAGCATTAATTTTATTGTTTTAGATTCAAATGAAATATGAAATTCAGACTTATTTATATTAGCAATATTTGACCAATTACCGTTAGCGTTTATAGTGAATCCAGGCTTAAAGAAACTCAATTCATTAATGACAATCATGTCTGTAGTATTTGTAGTTTTTATTTTTAATTTTCCTAATTTATTACCTTTGTATATAAAATCAGTAACATTAATATTAAGCTCAGGAAAATTATTAATATCATAGGTTAATTTTTTATTATTATTTTCTTTATCTAGTGATAATTTTTTTAAATTTAAATCCAAATATCCATCATTATCTTCCGTTTTTTTATTATATTTTGCTTTGCCATTAATTTTTTTACTATCAAAATCCATAACCCAACCAGAATTATTATTTATATTTTTTATAGCTAGATCAACATCATTGAATTTATTATCTAATATTTCAAAATTCCCAATCGTTACTTTTCCGATAATTTTTTTATATTTTTTTGCATTATTTATTTCAGAATTTTTATTATCAAATAACTTTCCCCAATCTGATAAATTTAAATTCTCTAAATTACCGATTATAGATATATTATTATCCATATTATTTTTCGGGTGTTTCGCTCCAAAACCAATGTTAATATTTTTTACAGCTTCATCTTCGATAAATATATCTGAAAATATCAAATCATCATATTTCATATTGATTTCATATTTAGGTGAATTATTAAAACTTATAAGAAGTTCTAATACCTTTACTTGGTCACTATTTTTCGTTAAAGGTTCTGGTAATTTTATTGTGAGACCCGTTAGGTTAGATGTTAATTTAATAACATTCTCAGAACTATCACTACCACTTATATTTTTCCCATATGCGAGGTTCCATATGCTTTCGCCACTAAAATAATTATTAAGATTATCGATCTTGTGTTCTAGCTTGGGAAAAAATGTAGTTATTCGATCGAAAATAAAGCTTTCATTAGCAAGTAAAGATATTTCAAAGGGCATAACAGTTAAATCTTGATATTCAGTTGTTGGAATGTTTAATTTTATAGGTATATTGCTATAGGTCGCATCTATATTATTGGCATGTAAGCTTTCTTTAGAAAAATAGATATCGCCATTTACGTCCTTTAGATTAAATTTAGGAAATGTCGATTTAATAGAGTTATTCTCCAAGGAGACATACCCATCAAAGGTTACCTCTTCCGGTCCTAAAGGGATGTCTAAATTAAGATACAGATATAAATTACCATTTATATTATTGATTTGTTTCAAAAATGTACCATTTTTTCTTAATGGACTCTGTTTAATAAAATTTTCTAAGTCATTTGTATTAGTATAGCCATTAGTACTAATTATAATATTTTGATTATCTCCGCTAAGATTATCAATGAAGACAGTAGAAGCATTAATATTTGTATCGAATATCTTGCCAGAAATTATTTTTGAACTAAGATTATTATCAATAATTCTTATTTCCGCTTCAATATTATCGATCGGCGGCCATTCTTCATCATAATCTATGTTAGTTTCAGTTATATTCGCAGTAATACTAAAATTATCCATAAAACTTTCAGCATGCTCGATACCTTTGTAAGTAATTTTTCCCGATGTTATTTTTCCACCAAGTATGGCATCATTAAGCCAAGTATGTAATTTTGGATTTTCCATATCAGGAATTATACTTGCCATATATTCGATATTAGACTCATTAAGATTCATTATAATATCGATCAAAGGTGAATTTTTATGGAATATAATTTTACCATTTGATGTGGATGAAATTTCGTTATAAATAATGTCTAGATTATTAATTAATAGCTCATTTTTACTGTCATTATTATAGCTAAGATTTCCATTAATTTTGGCTATTACCTTTTCTTCTGAGTATAAATTTCGATATTTTAATTTTGTAAAATTACTATCTAAATCAATATCAATTGAATTTTTAATAGCTATTAATTGGCCGCTTAGATTAGCAATCGAATTAGCTCCGGAAAACGATGCAATATCAAGTTTTTTGAAAATGGCAGATATTCTTTCTATCTCAATTTTATTTGATTCATTTAAAGTGATTTTTAAATTTAGATCATTGATATCGCCTGATAGCAAGTTCAAATCAATTTTTTTTAACATTTCATTTGATATAAAATCGCCAGTTATAATAAGTGGCAAAACATCTCGTAATTTTAGAAAAGGAAGATTAGCGACTAATTGATAATTATTATTTAGTGGATTTTTTATGATTTCAAATGCATATTTTTTATTAGGCCATATCCCATTATCAGTTTCTAAATTCTTAAGATCTAAATTTATTAGCCAATTTTTTTGTTGTTTACGATTCCCATCTAGATCAAAATTAATATTTTTGAAAAATATTTCGGATTTATCTGAAACCAGTGAAAAATTAGAATAACCAATGTTTCCAGAAAAATTTATTAATTTAGAATTTTCCCATTGTGTTGATAATTTTGTATTTGCAACTCCAGCAGCATTTAAAACACTTAATTTATTAAAGAGTTTAGTTGGATCAATATCAATCATCTCGATATTAATTTCTCCATCCCATTTCTTAGTTAGATGATTTTTATTTATATTTGCATCTATTATTAGTTTGTTATTTTCTTGTTTTGCTAAATTTCCAGTTAAGTTAATTATTAGATTATTTTCATAGATTTTAAAATTCAGATTTACATTATTCAAATCTACTCTTTTTTTGTCTAGATATGTATCGGTCCATGATAAATTTATATCTTTCAGTATCAGGTGATTTTGTGCGAATAGCCATTTTAATAATGTAGTTTCATCATTCACCTCATTACTATTTATATCAATATTATTATCGATTGAAATTTCACCATGTATATCACGGTAAATATTAAGATTTATTCCTGACACAAGAATATAACTTGGCGTAATCTTCATGCTTGTAAGAGACTTTGCTATATTAATTCCGACTTCTATTGAGTCAAATTTAATAATTTCATTATTAAAATCATGCTTAAATAATCTTGCATTTACTATACTTAAATTGGGTGTCCAACTTTTCCATTCGATATTTACTTGTTCAGTTTCAATCGAGTATCCCATATAGTCACTTACAAGTGATTCAACTTGATTTTGATAAGTATCAGTTTTCGGTAATATAAATTTAATACTAATTATTAATACAAAGATTAATAATACTGGGTAAAAAATTAGACTACGTAAATAGATTTTGAAATTTTTAATCATGAATTATTAGAGAAGAACAATATCAAATTGCTCCTGTGTGTATGAGGTTTCAATCTGAAATGTAATTTTACTTTCTATAATAGATTCAAACT
>MDSV01013589.1_pt1 | contig 16955 bp, 14 predicted proteins | sample 810851 | NCBI WGS metagenome assembly MDSV01 (sample SAMN05326640, study PRJNA326480) | marine metagenome | isolation source: seawater | place: Atlantic Ocean: North East | collected 2012 | reverse complement strand
TTAGGCATGGGTTTTGATCACCCTTCACTCAAATTTGTGATTCATTATCAATCACCTCAGTCAGTTATTCACTACTATCAGCAAGTCGGTAGAGCCGGCAGACAGCTAAATGATTCGTACGGGATTTTATTAAAAGGTACTGAAGATGATGACATTAACAACTATTTTATAGAAAATGCTTTCCCAAGCGAAGAGGACATTCGGCTGGTTTTGGGATACATAGAGGAAAGAGGACACTGGGTCACGAGAAACGAAATAATCAGTGAAATTAACATTAGTCCAAGAAGTTTGGTGAAGGTCCTATTACATTTAGAAATTCAGCAGGCAATCGAAAGAAGAGTTGGGGAGTATAGGCGGACTTTAAACCCTTGGAATTATGATGCGCTGACCGTAGAGGAAATAACTTCTATTCGTCGAGCTGAAGTAACTGAAATGAAAGACTACATAGAGACAGATGAGTGTCGAAATGCATTCCTACTTCGAGCTTTAGATGATCCCAATCCTGCTGAGTGCGGCATTTGTCAAAATTGCACTGGTAGAGACTTAGATTTGATTAACGATCATGTTGAAATAGAACGAGCACAAAGTTTTGTTCGTTCCGACTATGGGATTATTGAACCTCGACTACAAGGAGTTCCACCTGAACTACGAAGCAGTGAAGGTCGAGTTCTTTCGCGTTGGGGTGTTGGCATAGGATCGACTGTCCGCTCAGACAGAGAGGCTGGGGTCTACAGTGAGGAATTGTTAGAATTTTCCGAGCGTCTTATCTGGGACACTTGGGCGCCGCACCCTTTCCCTACTTGGATAACTGTTGTTCCGTCTAATAGGTACCCAGGAGTCATGGAGAATTTTGCTTCAAGATTGGCAGAAAGACTTGCAATCAACTTTTTGACTGCAATTACGAAAATTGAATCACGTCCCCCTCAAAGAAACATGCAGAATACTGTTCAACAAAGAAGAAATGTTCAAGGTTGTTTTGAAATTCAAAATTTCGAAACTGGACCTGTTTTACTTCTCGACGACATCGTTGATTCCCGGTGGACGCTCACGCAAATTGGAATGCAGCTTAGAGAAGCAGGTGTAGAAAAGGTTTACCCATTCGCTCTTGCAGACACATCTGGAAGTTCAGTTCATGATTAACGAAGAGTCTTTAGCCACAGCTCTTTTAGTTAGTCGCATAGTCGACAACGGTGCAAGCCCGTTGAAAGTATCAGAATTTTGGAAGTTGCCTGATAAAAAAAGTGACCTGATAGGTAAGTCTCATCAAGATCTTCTGGAGATGGGTATAGAAGAAGAAATGGCTGAACGTATTTTAAACCTATTTGACCGTGCAACTAGTCTGACGTTTGAACTAGAAAAATATGAAGATGTTGGTATCAGATTACTAACTCCTGAATCTGAAAATTTCCCAAGACGCCTAATTGAACGCTTGGGTCCTAAGTCGCCTGCTCTTTTTCACGCAGTGGGAAATTTGGACTTATTAAATCAACCAGGTGTAGGAATTGTTGGAAGTAGAAACGTTTCAGAAGAAGGCGCTGAGACCGCCAAAAACATTGCAAAAAAAACGGTTGAACTATCTCACGTGGTGGTTTCCGGTGGAGCCAGGGGAGTTGATCAATTATCTATGAACTCTTCCTATGAGAACAATGGACATGTTGTGGGGATCCTAGCTGATTCACTTATAAAGACAATCAATAACTCTGAAACACGACGCGTCCTTTTAGAAGAGAATAACACTGTTTTGATGACTCCATATTCTCCCGATGCTCCTTTCAATGTCGGTAATGCAATGGGTAGAAACAAAGTCATATACGGAATGTCTCATTTAACAGTCGTTGTCGCTACAGACGAGGACACAGGCGGCACTTGGAACGGTGCTACAGAATCCTTACGTAACGGCTTTGGAAAAGTAGCAGTATGGAGCGGCCAAGGGCAAGGACCTGGAAACACCGCTTTAGAGCGAAAAGGAGCAGAACGCTTAGACAGTGTCGAAGGACTAGAAGAACTTCTAAATGAACCCGATGAGATAGTCATCCCACCTCCTGAGCCATCACAAGAAAAACTTTTTGGATGAACATGACTGAAGAGAAAAGTTTCACATACGACGATTTGTACCCGTATCAAAAAGTTGGTGTCGAGTTCCTACTTTCAAAAAACGGTGTACTACTCGCCGACGAAATGGGAACCGGTAAAACAGTGCAGACCATTTGTGCTCTTAATTCTTTATTGATGGAGGGACAGTTGAGTAGAGCGTTGATTGTTGTTCCAGCAGCCTTGAAAAATAATTGGCATGAGGAGGTAGAAAGATGGATGCCAATTTCCTCTGTGCGTAGTGTTAAAGGAGAAAAGGAGGAAAGAATTGGCTTGTATAAATTGCCGATACAAGTTCTGATCATTTCGTACGAACAACTCCGTAATGATTTGATTGATCTACGTGAAATCGATTTCGATGTGATTATTTTTGATGAGGCACATCGTCTTAAAAATCGTTCAAGTAGTACTAATTTTGCGGCTAGGCAAATGAGAAGTAAACGGATTTGGGCTCTAACAGGGACCCCTCTTGAGAATAGATTTGAGGAGTTCGTTACGTTACTACAACTAATACGTCCAGATTTATCAAATGAGGATAGTGAGATTCTTTTTTCTGAGTCGCTCGAGGGCCATTTCTTACGTCGAAAAAAGACTGATGTGTTAAGTGAAATGCCTGAAATAATCGACAAGACAATGACTTTGGAGTTGAAGCCTTCACAACGACTTGAGTATGGAGATATTTGGGCGAACAGAACTGTTTTACGCAAAGGTGGAGCAGAAAGTTTTTCAATTCTTAACGACTTGAAGCAGGTATGTAATTTCCATTCCACAACTGGTGAATCAATTAAATTGGATGTCTTAAAGACAATTTATGAAAATGTAAAGAGTGAAGGTTCTCAAAATAAAATAATAGTTTTTTCCCAATTTGTTAAAAGTTTAGAGCGGATAGAAAAAACACTAAATGACCCTCAATCAATAGCTCTGTACCACGGAGGTATGGAATCAGTTAAACGTGATGCCGTTTTGGATAGATTTAGAACCGATACTAACTGCAATATGCTGTTGATCTCATTAAAAGCTGGTGGTGTAGGTTTGAACTTGCAGGAAGCTACGCATGTTGTAATCTTCGATCGATGGTGGAATCCACAATTAGAGTTGCAGGCAATTAATAGAGCACACAGATTTGGTCGTGAATTGCCACTTCTTGTATACAGGTTTAAGATTGAAGACAGTGTTGAACAACGGATAGTAGATCTATTGCATTTGAAGTCTGAAGCTTTTGACTTTCATGTTGAGGGAGCTGCCGAGGATGCTCAACCGACAGAAAGTTATATTAAGTTAATTTTGGACATAGGGGAAGATTAAAATGGCCGTATCTGCAAAAATTACTAAAATTGAAAAAGTTCTTTTGAAAGATTTAACGCTTGGAAAATATCAAGCGCGCGTTAATGATTTAATGAAAAATATAGACGATTTGGCAAGCAGTATTGAAAAAATAGGCTTACAACAACCGATAGTAATCTGTCCAAGTCAAGAAGGCGTAAAGGAAAAGTATGAGATTCTTGCTGGACAGCGAAGGTTTCTTGCCCATAAACAGCTAAATATTAAGGAAATATATTGCTCTATTTATGATGGACCTTTAACTGAACTTGAGGCAAAGGTAATCTCACTGTCAGAAAATGCAGTTCGTAACCCAATGGTTGACAAGGACATGATTGATGCTTGTTTATTCTTATATAGGCGCTATGGAACGATTAAAGATGTTGCAATTGAAACAGGTCTATCTCAGAAGTTGGTAAGTCAGTATGTTAAATATGAATCTTTACATGCAGATGTTCAAAAAGCGGTTGATGACCACGTAATAAAACTTGATCACGCGATAAAAGCGACTAGGGCACTTGAAGAGGTGTATGGAGAAGGAAAGGCGCCTCCAGACGAAGTTATCGATGAAGCAAAATATCTACAACCTTTAACTGGCGCTGAAGTAGACAAAATTACTAGAGAGCGAAAAAAGGATCCGTCGATATCTGTGGAAGAAGCTCATGATCGTGCCAACAAGTCTGAAATTCATGAATTCACAATTAGTTTGTCATCGACGACGGCAAAGAATTTGAGTAATTATGCAAATGAGGAAGGATCTTCACCTACAGACGCTGCAGCGAATTTGATTGAGGATGGCTTAGACCGAGCTCTACTTTCGGAAAACTAATGATTAGTGGTCTAGAACCAGTTGAAGCTAAGAATCTTATTCTTTCAGTAGGAACACGTAACCCGAGAAGAAAATTGTCACCTATTGAGGTCTCACATTATCTACAACGTGCAATTGACGGTGGGGAAACTCCAGAAAGATTGGCAGAAAAATGTCAATTAAAATCAGCAAGTATCATTGGAAAGTTTCGGAAACTTTTGAAGTTATCCCCAGAGTTAAGTCATCTAGTTTCTTTTGGCAGTGATCCAGAATCTTTGTCTTTTACACAAGCGATGGAATTGACTTCAATCAGTGATCATGAGATGCAAAAGAAATTTGCATTGGAGATCTTGGAGAAGTCTATAAACAAAGACGAAGTTCGAGCGATTTGCCAAGGTTTAAAAAAGTCCGATATCAGTTTAGAAAATTCAATAGAGAGAATTTTGAAATTGCGGACTCAGGTTATTCGATCACGTGTCATTATAGGGACAATAAGGACCCTTACTACTCAGGCAGAACTTAATAATAAAACTCAACCAGTGCGTGATGAGATTTTTAGAGAAGCACTGAATGTTCATGGAATTCCAGGAAACGGCCACTTGGGTACGGAAAGATTCACTATTGTCGTTGACGAAAGTGACGATACTAAATACAAGGTTGATGAAATTGAGGAAAAAGTAAATGATTTTCTTGAAAGCTATAAATTTTGAATGCTGACTGGCATGTTGCCGTTCATGACACAGCAGCCATTTCATTAGGAAATGGAGTAATTTGTGACGGTTATTTGCCCACATGCAATGTTCGTGTTCAAACCCATGCTCATTCAGACCATACGGTAGAAATTAATCGAAGTTTAGGAAATTCTGATGAGATTTTATTAGCACCAGGAACGAGAGACCTTTTGATAGCAGAACAACCGCCTCTTGAGTATCGTTCAAATTTAAAGGCACTAGATTGGGATCAGCCGCATGAGATTTTTTCTCGCGATGAATATGGTGCCCCCATAGAATCGCTCGGAAAAATTACTTTGACTGATGCTAATCATATGCTCGGTTCTTCTCAAGTCGTTTACGAAAGAAATGATGGTTTTAGAACTGGCTACACTGGAGATTTTGGTTGGCCGGTAAAGCCAATAGAAGTTGATCAACTAGTTCTTGATGGGACTTCTTCCCCAAAAACAATTAGACATTATTCTCAAGATGATGCAGAAAATGAGCTGCTTGATTTAGTTGATACTTGGCGACGAAGTAAGAATATTGTAATTTTAGCTGATCTTGAAAGTATGTATAGAGCGGTACAAGTTTTAAACAGATTTAATGATTTACCTGTAATTATGGATGAACGTGGACATAAATTCAGTTCTGTGTATGAAGCAAATGGAGTTTTTTTACCCACTATTTTTGCTGAAGAAAATTCTGAATATGCTCAAGAAATTCGTAATGAAAGACATGTATTTGTGGTGACCAAAGGTAAAAGAAATCCTTATGGTGAGGCAGTTCAAATAAATTTAATACCTTTTTTTAACCGACCAGACCAACCTGTTTTCACTATAAGAGAGGGCGTTAGTTATCAGGTGGGCCTAACGAATCACGCCGACTTTGTAGAAACAATGCAATTCCTTGAATCTTCTGATTTTTCTCATGTTCTAATTGACAATGTAAGGGGTTCGCGAGCTGAACAATTACGCATCGCTTTAACTAAGCATTTCCCCGATGTAAAGTTTTCGACAGAAATCGAATTTTCGAAACATTAAGTCAAGCATCCTTTTTAATTACACGATGCCCGCGGATTTCAAGGTTGAGTTTCTCAACGTGTTCATTCCACTGTTCCCTATAACCAATTAGTCGAGTGTCACACTCGTATAAATTAAACCTCTCCTCTTGTTTGGTCAGTCTTTTGAATCGTTCAAATAGTGGGTTTTCTTCAGAAATAAACTCTTCCTTTCTATGCAAAATTGGGGGATTATCAGAATCTTTATAATCTCTTCCATCAACATCAAGATCTCTTATACGCACAAAAAGAGCTTCATATAAAGCGGGGTGTGGATCTTTTTCAAAATTAGGATAAGTGAGGTAGGAGACCTTTGGTTTGTGAGTTGCCAGTTTAATTATGTTTGCTGTGTCTACTTCTCCTATCAGCCAACGTGCGCAACCTTCATAGACGCGCAAAACCGGAGGCAGGTTTTCTAACGCAGAGATGTGTACGTAAAGTGCTGTGGGCAGTCGTTTCCCAACAGGGGAATGGTTTGCGACTTTTTCTATTAGTTCAAAATTACCGGCAGAAAATAAGAGCTCATCGGCTTCTGTTACGGCCTGTTTATAGGATCCGAAAAAATCCTTAATGTCATGTCTGGTTTGTTCTGGTAGTGACATGAAATTTGGTCTTCGGTTGAGTTTAAGTAGAGCAAGGTCGACTAAAAGGTCATCTCTACGATTATCTGATATTTCTTCCCAGTTGGTGTCTTCTGTGACTTTTGCAATTACATTCCAAGCACGTTTTATACCACCAACATTCTCTTTAAGCCTGTTTTGAAGGTCAATGTCTTCATCACGTCTGGGTAGACGACCGCGTTGAGTAAAAAAATCGATCAGCTCATTTAGAAGTTCGGTATTCTCCTCGTAAATTTTGTCAGCGCGAGAAACTTTGACACTGTAGAAACGCCTACGTCGATTTTTGATGATGTATTCGTTTGCGTCTGTTTCATTTTTGAAGATAACAAATACCCCCGGTGCAGCGGCGATCGATTCAACTTCCAGGTTTAAATCGAGGCACATTCGTAGCTCTGTTTGCGTATAAAACTTTTGAAACGTGTCATGGCCTGTTATATACCCATCTCCATGCGGTCGTCCTCTTGTCACCGCTCGTTCTTCGCTCATCAAACGCGCCGAAACAATTAATGCTTTTTTAGTTAGTTCCCATGCATCTTTTAAAACGGCGATTCTTTCTTCGGGATCTTCAATAACATTTATGACGTAACCCAAGTTGACGACGTCGGAATTTGTTTTAACCCCATCAGATCTGTGGTATGGATCCCAACCTGAGGCATCAATTCCCAATGCTTCTAGTTCCTTAATGTCCTCTCCTTTACCACAGCCAAAATCAAAAAATGTATCGTCATGCTTTAGGATTTCACCAGACAAAGCAAGTCTTAAAGGTCTTGAGAGTTCACCGCGAGTTATTGCGGTTTTGTGAGCTGCTGTCATCAACTTAAAGCAGACAATTTATCTACCACGATGCCCCAATCAGGAGTGGGCGTTTCATGATTCCAAGAAATACGCAAAGCACTCGAAATGCGAGAATCGCTGAAACCCATTGCAGAAAGAACATGAGAAGGCTCATAAGAAGTGGAAGTGCACGCAGAGCCATTAGAAATTGCAATGATTCCCTTAAGTGTAACTAAAACTGCTTCAGCGTCGAGACCAGGGAAACTCAAGTTGATCACATGGGGAAGCATCATTCCTGATTCTCCATTTATTTCCGGATTCAAAGGTGTTAGTTCATTTAGTAGGGTCTCGCGAAAACGTAAACAATTATCACGTCTTTGTGGCATTTCTTTCTCGGCCAACTCTGAAGCCAAACCTAAACCAGCAATCAAAGGCACAGGTAAAGTACCCGGACGAAAACCGCGTTCTTGTCCACCTCCAAGAATAAGAGGCTTAATGGGAGGCCTTTCATAGCCGCGTCGTTTAACGATAAGAGCCCCCACACCCTTAGGAGCGAACATTTTATGTCCTGAAATAGAAATCAGATCGATACGTGGATCTGATAAGGAATCGTTTTCTTTTCCAAATGTCTGAGCCGCATCGACATGCCACCAGGCGTCATGGTCAGCTAGAACTGAAGAGAAATCGCTTAACGGGGACTTAACACCGGTTTCATTGTTAGCGTGCATGGTTGAAACGAGAAATGTTTCGGGTTTTAATGCTGATTCGAGTTCTCTCGGGTCAGGAAAACCACGATGATCGACAGGTAAATAGGTGACAGAGAACCCTAAAGTTTCTAAATGTTTAAAAGGTTCAAGCACTGCTTTATGTTCCACAGTCGAAGTGATTATGTGGAGTTTATTATTCTCCTGAGCAGCGGCCATCAAGCCTAAAATTGCAAGATTATTTGATTCAGTAGCTCCTGAAGTGAAAATCACATCATCAACAGATGAATTAATTGGAGAAGAAATTTGTTCTCGCGCTGTTTCAACTATTTTGGCTGCATTCGCTCCCCAAAGGTGCGTTCTCGAACCGGCATTCCCGTACTCTTCAGTAAAACAATGTGAAACAATTTCACTAACCCTTGGATCGACTGGCGTCGTCGCATTGTTATCTAAATAGATCTCATCCATGTTTTACCTAATTTGACGGTAGTTCTTATTTGCAGCAGAGTCGTTGTCGAACCCTGCTTTTGTCACAGTATTGCGCGAGAATGGAAGAAAATAACAGGTAAACAATGTCAGAACAATTAAAAATTCAAAATAGCCAGGTAGAAGTAAGTTCTAACAGTTCTTCAGCTTTTTCAGAACAAGGAATCTCAAGTGCAGTTGATGATTTGATATCTTCAATTGCTGAATTTTATTTGGAGGATGAAACTCCTTGGGTTATTGGATATTCAGGCGGTAAAGACTCCACGGCTACTCTTCAAGTAATTTGGATGGCTTTGCAAAAAATTGATACTGACAAAAGACACAAAAAAGTTTATGTAGTAACAAACGACACGCTGGTTGAAAATCCAATAGTTCAGCACTGGGTTAAAAGCTCACATCACCAAATGAACAAATTTGCGCTAGAACAAGCACTCCCAATTGAAACACATATGTTAACTCCGGTCGTAAGTGAAACTTTTTGGGTTAATTTAATCGGAAGAGGTTACCCAGCTCCTAATAGAAGATTCAGATGGTGCACAGAAAGAATGAAAATTCATCCAACAACTCGCTTTATTCGCGATCTCGTCAATCAAACAGGTGAAGCGATAATTGTATTGGGGGCAAGAAAAGCTGAATCAGCCGCACGAGCAGGCCGGATAGCAAAGTATGAAAAAAATAACGTTCGAGAAAATCTGTCCCCGCACAACGACCTTCCTTCCGCCCTTGTTTATAAGCCAATAGTTGAATGGTCAAATGATGACGTTTGGTTATTTCTCATGCAATATCAAAACCCGTGGGGATTCGATAATAAAGATCTTTTAACAATGTACCGGTCAGCTACAGCAGACGAAGAATGTCCATTGGTAATAGATACTTCAACTCCTTCATGTGGAAACTCACGGTTCGGTTGTTGGACTTGCACAGTTGTCGAGAAAGACAAATCGATGTCAGCAATGATTCAAAATAACGCTGAACGAGAATGGATGCTTCCACTTTTAGAGTTGCGGAATGAACTTGCTGAAGCCGGAAAAGAGAACCGTGATTTTCGACGTTTAAACGGGAAAGTGTCTATTTTTAATGGACAAAATGTTTCAGGTCCATACACCCAACAGGCACGTTCATACTGGTTGAAAAAAGTACTCATGGCACAAAAATGGGTACGTGAACACGGCCCAGCCGAAGTGTCAAACATCGAACTAATAACGATGGACGAATTGAACGAAATAAGACGAATTTGGGTCGTGGATAAACATGAACACGAAGATTTACTTCCAGCAATATTCGAACGAGAAACAGGTCAAGAGTTTCCATCGAACGAGTTCGCCGACTTATTTCCTTTTGACACAGAAGACTTAGACATCTTGCGAGAAGAATCAAAATCAGACTTACAGTACGAATTATTGCGCGAGCTAGTAAGCCTTGAACACGCACACCGTTCGAAAAATCGGAGAATAGGGATCTTTGATTCGTTAGATAGGGCGTTTGATAAATCGGGATGGGAATCACCCGAAGAAGCTATAAATCACATGAAAACAGTCACTCTTGCCCATTCAGAAACTTCAGAAGGTAATAGAGCAGAATATGCTGAGATCTTAAATGAAATAATCTCAACAGAAATAGACGATGATTTAGTTCTATGATCATTAAGGAACTAACTCTCTACAACGTGGGAGTATTTAACGACGCGACCACAATAAGTTTCTCTTCAGGACTAAATAAGCCAGTTACTTTAATTGGAGGCAAAAATGGTTCAGGTAAAACAACTATTCTTGAATCATTCCTTTTAGTTCTCTACGGAAATCGTTCAAGAAATTCACTAAATTTCAATAGCTACTCAGATCATCTCAGGGATTTAATACACAATAATAAAAATGAAGCAGCAATCACTCTTATATTTCAACGCCAAGAATTAGGCCAAACTCGCGAGTATTGCATTAAACGTAGTTGGAGTTGCCTCGAATCTGAGAACATAAAAGAAGAACTCGCAATTAACATTGATGGTGAATACGACGAAAGCATCTCCAAAAGTTGGCCAGAATACGTTGAGCAGGTGTTACCCGAATCACTTTCAGGATTGTTCATTTTTGACGGAGAAAAGATCGAAAAACTAGCTGACACTGCAACTTCAACACAGGCATTGAAAGCCTCTCTTTATGGACTACTTGGTTTAGATCTAGTTGACCAGCTGAAAAAAGACCTTGGTGAATACAAGCGTCGACTGGTCTTAACAATCCCCGATGAAAAAGGTGATTCAGACCATAAAGAACTTCTCACTTTAGAGACTGAATTAGCGGAAATTAAAAACAACATTAGCATTTCTGAAACCGCAATTGAGGAATTTAAACTTGATCTTGAAAGGTCTAATAACCTTCTAATTGAAGCAAAAAATGAATTCTCTAAAGCAGGTGGAGATATTTTCGAATCCCGCGAAGAAACTCTAGTCAAACTAACGGAAGCAAAAGTTAGGTACGAGGAGACTAAAAATTCAGCTTTTGCCTTAAGCTCGGGTCAACTTCCTCTTATTATCAATAAGACACTTCTCAGTAAAATTACTGATGTAGGAGAAGCAACAAGAAAAGCAGAAGAGTCAGAAGTGCTTCTTCGCAATTTCAAAAAAAGAGACGAGGGTCTCTTGTTTGCTTTGAGTGAAACCAGTTTATTTAACGACGATCAAATGCAACTAATAGATAAATTTTTGACTGACGATCGCAGTAATCACGAGTCTTCATATATCCCACCGTTTGACGTCAGTTATTCAGTTTTGCGAACAGCGAAAGACTTGCTCTCAGCCAGCGGTGAATCACTGAAAGAAGACTTAAAAAATATAGTGACTCAAACCGAACACGCTTCTAATGAAATCACCAGTTACGAAAATGTGCTCTCCATGACCCCTGACGCCAATGAGATAGTTGCTCTTCTAGAAGACTTGAAAATTGCAGAAAACGAAGTTTTTAACAGCCAAAGCGACTTAGAAAATGCCGAAAAGGACCTGAACCAACTCGAGAGAAGATATGAAGAAAAGATGAGGGTCTTCGAAAAGTTAGCAAACTCAGTTTTTGACTCAGATTCTGCTTCGAGTAGGGCGGCTCGCATAAACCGTGAAATTTCTAAAGCGCGTAATGTGCTTGAAAATTTTGAAAACAGAATTATTAAGAAGAACATCGAAAATATTCAATCTGACATACTTTCTGCATTGACCCTTCTCAATCGAAAAAAATCTCTTGTTTCTCAAATTTCCATAGACCCCGACACGCTAAAAGTAGATTTAAAGGACCACACTGGTAAAACTCTAAAGAGTGAACGCCTATCTGCAGGTGAAAGACAGCTATTTGCTACGGCACTGCTTTGGGGACTATCGAAATCTACCGGGAAGAGCCTGCCAACTATAGTTGATACTCCCATTGCACGGTTAGACAGTTCTCACCGTAAACACCTTGTCGAAAACTATTTTCCGAACGCTAGTCACCAAGTGATACTTTTATCGACAGATGAAGAGATAGTAGGGGATTATTACGAGTCATTATCCACTTCTATCGGAAAGACGTACCTGATGGAGTTCGATGAAACAACCGCTTCTAGCACTGCAAAGCAAGGATATTTTCAATGAATTCACCACCAGTTGAAACAGTTCGTGTAAATGAAAACTGCAAACGACACCTGAGTACTCTAAAGCGTCGCACGGGAATTCAGAACTGGAACGTTATTTGCAGATGGGCATTCTCAGTGTCTATAGCGGATCCTACTCCGCCACAGAAAATTGACAAAGGAGACTGGTCGAATGTGGAAATGTCATGGGCCACTTTTGGAGGTAGCGAAGCCGACCTTTACGCGACTTTACTTAAAGCCCGGTGTTACGAGGATGGTCTCGAATTAAACCCTTTAGAACTAGCAGAACAATTTAGACTCCATTTACATCGTGGGATAACTAAACTAGTCGGTCACCAGGACACCCGGTCATTAATTGGTTTGTTGGAACTATCCGTTAGTTGAATTAGTCAGTTTTAACAACCCGGAGTTCCCCATAGCAACCATTGCAAATCTTTTTTTCTTTATTTGCTGATTTCCAATTAATAGAAACTTTTGAAGTTTTCGGCTGGTGACAGTAACCACAAACAAAATCTTCTGTTTCATCTGTTCGTGTTAACTGAAATACTCCATGTTCATTCTCTAACGGTTTATACATGTAATTCAGGGTAATAGAGGAGAACCGACAGTTGTTAATACAGTTACACTTTCCCTAAAGCGTGTTAAGCAAACATAGAGACCTGACAAAAGTTTGTATTGGTTCACCGTTATCGGATTACTGGTTAGAAAACTGTGATTAAGCAAATCAATAATCAAACCGTTTCTGAACTCTAACCCTTTGCATTCTTGAGCGCTAAAGAGTCTCGTTTCCGGGTTCCTTTCCTGGATGTGTTCACGTGTCTCTTTTAACTCTTTTTCATCATCGCCAACAATCATTACAACGAGATCCGAGTATTTATTCTCAAGCTCTGAAAACATTTCACCCGCTTCAGCAACCAGCTCACGGTGAAAACAAACAGCTAAGGACACTTCGTCACCAAGCAACGCATTAACAACGTTGGCTGTTTCAAAGTCTCTAGCAGCATCTATGTTATGCATAGCCTTAAAATGACGTCCCTCATAATTTTGATGCAAATTTGACAATAAAACTTTTGCTGAATCAAGTATTTGCGCAGTATTCCTATAGCAGTAACGAAGAGTTTGAGCATCACAAAATTCTGACAAACGATCCAAGGCATAACCAGATGGCTGGAGTATCGCCTGATTCGCATCAAAACATAAGAATAATGGTGGAAGCACAACGTCATTTTCTAAAAGTCTCAAAAGTTCAGAAACAACCTCAACTGGCAAATCTTGAGCCTCGTCAATAAGAACTGTTGAATAGCCTCTAAAAAAATCGTCAAGATCTTTAGTCCGAGAATAGAGATCCATAAAGTCAACTATTTGGTCTTCTTCAGGGAAGAATCCCAAAGATTCGCACATTGAACGAACTGCTTTATCCGCCGGTTCATTAAGTGCGACAAATAAAGGTTTAAGGTCTGTCGAAGAACGGGAAAGTTGAACAAATCGATGCACAAGACAAACTGTTTTACCTGTTCCGGGGCCTCCTTTCAAAAGGAAATGGCCAGAGTTAGGTCTGTCAATTACAAATCTTTGTTTCGGATGAATGAAAACACGCCAGCGTTCCTCGGGTAAAGATAGAGCAAATTCCAGTACTTCATCGTCAACAGCGATTACATCACTTGAATCTTGAGGATCAAGATCATCGAACGCCACTGCCAAAGCAATTTCTTGCCATTCAGGTGATAAAACTGAGACAGCTTCTAAAAACGCATTCTCATCAGCAGCCGATTCCAAAGTTCTAGCCACCGCTTCAGGCAGAGCTGCGAACTTCCCGGAAATAGGTGTAGAAGAAGGAGCAGGGGAGTCCTCTTGAAAGATATCTCCCGAACAAACAGTAAAACTTTTCCCGCTTTCATCAGAAACATGTTTATGACGTTCCGCCCATTCATAAGCAGGATCATGGTGTCCTACGTGAACGAAAACATCACCATTTTTATTAGGAGCGACAATCACACGAAGATCTTTATTAGGTGAAAAGCTATTGAAATTTCCAACTTTGTGGAATCGTAATCCAGAACCGATATTGCCTGAAAGTATTTTTTTGAGGGACTCTCTAACGAGTTTCTGTTCGGATGAAGTAAGCGCCGCGAGCGCATCTATAAATCCTGCATGCAATTTATAACTTGGTGGCGATTTTTCGTTCATGACTCTTTAAGATAATTTATCTTACTCGTTTGTTTAACTTTGGGATTGGGAGGTCAATTGGCGGGTCTTGAATCGGACCTTTACTCATGGATTGAGCCAATGAAAATATCTGATGAATTAGTTCGTCATCTAATTGATTGAATTTTTCCACATTTTCGTGCAGACAAATTTTTCTAACGGCATTTCTAAGGTGTGAATCCTTAATTCGTGTGTCACTATTTTTAAGGTGACTACGCATAGAGGTGCTTGTCACTAAGTATTGCATTGCCGGATCAACCATCAATGAATTCAGTGTTGAAATTGTAATACCTGTACTATTTGAAATTCTTTTAAGAGTTTCACGCCATGTTTTACCACCAGGAATATCATCTACAGAGAATTCCTCAAAGAGCCTGTGTCCCGCAAATTCGAGATCCCGTTTCTCGAGGGGCCGTCGAGCCGAGTTTTCGGTCAGAGAAAGAAACCACATTTCATCGCGGTCCAAAACACGGTTAAATACATTGCACAAAATTTTGCTATGACCTAATTCGTAGCATGCAATGAACCTTCTCATTCCAAGTACAACCGTAAAACTTTCTTCGTCTTTAATTTCGTTCTTAAAAACACCAATTGGCTGTAGGAGTCCTATTGCATCTATGCTTTCTTCGAGGAGGTGGAGATCTCTAGTAATCGAGCTTTGACGAGTAAGATCGCTTCCGAGCTCCAACTTTGAAATAGGAATCTCTTTAGTTTCAGTTATTGAGAGGTCCGTCACAGTTCCGCATGTTTCTGAGTCGTGGTTGTTCAACTTTTATCCGGCCTTTGTATTGGAGGGTCGAGTTTGTCTGCAGGCCCAGCAGTCCATAACACCGCAGGACGGCCACCTTTTTCAGTCGAGGGAGTCTTGTCAGGAGTTGGAGTAAGAAAACCTTCGCTTTGTTTAACTTTCCTTTGAAAATTCCCTGGGTCAAGTTCAGTATTCCACACCGAATTGTAAATATTTCGCAAATCTGCGATTGTGAATTCGGGTTGACAGAAACGACTTGCTACAGTTCGAGTTTCGAGACTCTCTCTAGCGGCTTCTACAGCGTCATGGGCTATTTGCTCATGATCAAAGGCTAATTTTAAACGTTTGCTCTCTATTTCAAAAACAGGAACAAGTTCTGCATGTGAAGCATCCGTACCACTCTTAGGCTTTGGGAGGTCGGGGAGGATCGCCCAATAGGCCACTGTTACGACACGCATCCGAGGATCTCTTTGAGGTTGTCCATACGTTTTCAACTGTTCGAGTTCTGCGCTTACACCTGTTTCTTCAATGAGCTCTCTTTCTGCGGCCGTTAATAAGTCTTCGTTTTCGTGCACAAAGCCACCGGGTAGAGCCCAAAAGCCCTTATCTGGTTCAACGCCTCGTTGTATAAGAAGCATGCGAAGTTCATTGTCGACCACGGTCATAAGTGCGATATCAACAGTTACAGCAAAGGGGGGGAACGCATGAGGGTCATACTCGAGGTCGTTTTCTTTTATTGTCACACCCCCACATTAATATGTTCTTATAGGCATAACAATAACTATTAAGAGTATTTATGCCTAAAAATAAAGTTAGTTGCAATTTAACAATAACCTATGTATAGTTATTGTTAGTATAACAAAAAGGGGATATATGAAGTGCATTGATGATATGAAAGCTCGTTTCGGTGAGAGCGCAGCTACTGTTTTAGTTTCGCGTATTGGGAATTTTGAACTCCCCACAGCAGAAACTTCTGTTACTAACATTGATAGGTGTAATGGTGCTTTGATTGGTTTTGCTATTGGTGAAACCTTGGGAGCCGGGGTAGAGGAGATGTCGCGCGAAGAAATATCTAGCCTATTTCCACACCACTCTGACATATTTGATGCACAGCAAAGATTCATAGGTACAGACACGGTCTTGGCTTTAATCACCGCTGACAGTGTTCTATCTGATCAAGTAACACATCCAGAAAGATTTGCTGCTCGGCTTCAAGCAGCACAGTTAAATACACGCGGACGTTCAGTTCATCATGCTCAAGAACAGTTACGTCAAGGTGTTTCATGGTGGGATGCTGCCTTGAATGATTCAGCTGGTGTAGCAGCTGCTGCGCGCTCAATTGTTTTCGGCCTAATTTGGTCAAAAAATCCAGCTCGTGCGGCTTACGAAGCCGCATTGTCTGCATCGGTGACTCACGGGCATCCAATGGGAGTAAGTTCTGCTGCTGCATTTGCTGCTGCTATTGCTTTAGCTTCAAATGGAGATTCAGATCTTGATCAGGATTGGCGTACAGGTATTGAAATATGTTCAAAATTTAATCAGAAAGATGTATTCGGCCAAAACCTCGTTGAAAGATTAAAGCTTCTTCCATCTTTAGCTTCTCAAGACCATCGAATGGTTTTGAATTTACTCGGATCTAGTTCACTTGCTCATGAAGCACTTCCAGCAGCTCTGTGGTGTGCAAGCAATTCAAGTAGCCCGGTTGATGCGCTGATGAACGGTGTTTACGCAGGTGGCGATACAGACACTATTACTGGGATGGTAGGAGCTCTTTTGGGAGCACGTTTCGGTGCTTCAATTTGGTCAAATCACTTAATGAACTT
>MDSV01193023.1_pt1 | contig 16962 bp, 18 predicted proteins | sample 810851 | NCBI WGS metagenome assembly MDSV01 (sample SAMN05326640, study PRJNA326480) | marine metagenome | isolation source: seawater | place: Atlantic Ocean: North East | collected 2012 | reverse complement strand
TGCAGATGAAATTTGGGCTTCACATGACACAATAACCGGCTCAATAGGAATCTTTGGTCTTTTTCCAACTATAGACAAAACATTGAAAGAAATTGGAATTTCATCAGATTCTGTAGGGACCACTAACTTAGCTACTCCAGATCCTTTTGAAGAATTAAATACAATATATGGAAAAGCTCTTCAATCTGAAATTGAATATGGATATACACAATTTATCGATTTAGTTTCTAAATCAAGAAAAATGTCATATGAACAGGTAGATTCAATTGCACAGGGTAGAGTTTGGTCAGGGGAAGATGCTATCGAGATAGGATTAGTGGACAGTCTAGGGAATCTCAATGATGCAATAAATAGAGCCTCTGAGCTAGCTGAAATTGAGAATAATTTTATTCTTACCTATCCCGAAATTAAATCAAGTTGGCAAATTCAAATTTTATCTTCTTTTTCACTAGGAAAAGAGAACAGAAATCTTTACCAATCTCAATTAACAAGGCCATTTAAAGATTTATTAGAACTTAAGGACTTAAATGATCCAAAAGGTATATATGCAAAATGTCTAGACTGTTTGATCAAATGAGATCATTTCTTTAATTAGAGGGATGGTAATCCTCCTCTTTCTTTCTAAAGAAAAACCATCTAAGTCTGAAATTAGCTGTAGCAGATCAGATAGTCCTCTTGAGGTATGATTTAGTATATATGTAATTACTTTCTCTTCGGCTATTAAACCTTTTCTTGCTATCTCTGCTTTCAACGCCTGTCTTTTTTCTTCTTCTTTTATTTCTTTAATTTCAAAAGCAGTAAATGAAAGTATTCTTGAAATAAGGTCAGGTAATGTAAATCTTAGTTCCTTTGCTACTCTATCTGAAGAACAAAGTATTTTTGTGCCAGAAAGCTTAGAGTCATTGATGAGATTGAATAAAGCTAGTTCCCAATCTCTTTCTTTGGGGTATAAATCTATACCTTCAAGAATAATCAAGTCTAAAGAATCCAAACTCTCCAAAATTTCAGGGGAAGAAAAACTAATATTTTTGAAAGAAATAAAAGCTACTCTTTTCTTTTTTAAGGTAAAGTCTTGATGGATAGAATGTAACAAGTAATTCTTACCTGAGCCGCTACTTCCCCATAAGAAAAAATTCTGATTTAAAGAATCTTCTATACAGAATTCCTTTAAAGCACTAATAATTAGTTCTGTAGATTTACATTCAATAAAACTAGCAAGGGTTTTATTCTTATCTATTTTTACATCTAGATATAATTGCTTAGGATCAGTCATTTCGAAATAACTTTACGTAAATTTGATTTCCTTGATCTTTAAAGTAGTAAGTTAGACTCATTAGTAAAAAGAACAAAACTCCTACCACCGCAATCTGAAACAAAATATTTAAAAAACTAATTAAAGCTGCGTTGCTATATAACCCCTGAATTAGGACTATAAAGAAAAGAGCAATGGTCCATCCATTGTAATGTTTTCCCCATCTATTGGGTTGAGGGCTATTACCCTCAAAGAGCATAAGATATGCCAATGAGCCCATGACTATTATTGCATCTCTGCCGAGTAAGGCTGAGATAAGCCAAAATGGTAGGGCTCCTGAGAAGGCTAAAGCAAGAAGAGTAGATAATATTAAAACTTTATCTGCCAAAGGATCAACTATTTTCCCGAAACTGGATGTCCAATCAAATTTTCTAGCCAGGAAACCATCAAACCAATCAGATAATCCCGCTACAGCAAATAAAACTAAAGCTATGATTTCATTTCCATGATAAATAAAAAAGTAAATTGGTACTGCTAATAATAATCTTAAAGTAGTAATAATATTTGGTATCTGAGACATCATTATATTTTTACTAAAGAATAACTGATTAAAGATGACTTATCGAGATCCTTTATCTTCTTTCTATTAAGTAAAGGGTTAGAGTCCATTAATTTTTGTAAGTCAGCACTTTCGCCTTTGATCTCCATTTCATAAATTAACGTATTGCCTTTTAAGGAAATCAGTTCTGAAGATTTAATTAAAACAATTGAATTTATTAAGGCCTCTAATTCCATGAAATCTGAGAGCTGGTCTATCCCAGAAAACTCGAGATTTAAAAAAGTTTCTTGGTCATTATCAACCTGTATTTGCACTTCCTTATTAGTCTCATTAGCTAGAATATTAACCATTTCTTTAATAGAAAAATACTCGTCACCACTTACTGAAGTCGAGCACTTAGCCTCTTGTAAGAGCAATCCAAATTCATCTTGGATTTTGCAAATAGACCAATAATTTAAATTGTATCGTGAAGATATACTGTTTAAAAAAGCCTTATTAGAGTAACTCTTAAAAAACATTATTGTATTAAGATCGTTTATATCGTATGACGGTTCGACTAATATAATATTTCTCTCTAGAGCAAACTTTTTTAAAGTTTCAGAAGAATAGGAACAAAGGTTATTGTAAGCATTAACGTCTTCACTATTATCATCAGAAGTTAAAATATTATTTCTGCAAGGTAGAAATAATAATGCTTTTTGTTTCTTGCCTGTCCAAAGTGGAAGTTTATTTATTGAGAGAAGTTCTCTTAAAGCCTTTCCATCAAAGAGGAATACTCCCATAATTAATTCTTTTTCTGAAACCAACTTATATTGAGTTATTAATCTTTCAGGATCTCTTAAGGATTTCTTTATAGAAGGTTCATTTACAACTTCAGAATTACCTGAAATATCTATGGTTAGATCTCTTAAAGCTAACCTCATACCTTTCTTTATAGAAGTTTTATCAGTTCCTTCTAGCTCTTTATAGACCTCATAATTATCTTTAAATGCAATTCCTTCTTCAGAAAAAAGCTTAAAACTAGAAACTAAAAGAAAGGTCATTAATAAGGTATAAAACCTTATCAGAATAAAATAAGCTACAGACCTTTCTTTCATTGGTTGGTAAAATAATTCACGTAAACATTCTAAATCTATGCCCAATAAATCACCAAAGAAAAATAACTCGTTAGATTACAAATCTTCTGGTGTAGATGTTGAAGCGGGTTATAGATTGGTCAATTCTATAGGGCCTATTGTAGAAGAAACTAAGAGAAAAGAGGTTATATCTGGACTAGGTTCCTTTTCTGCCATGAGTAAACTACCTGATCATATAAAACATCCTGTTTTAGTTACTTGTACTGATGGCGTAGGCACTAAGATAGAAATCGCAAAAAAGCTAAATATATTTGATAATATTGGAATTGATCTCGTTGCAATGTGTGTTAATGATTTAATTACATGCGGAGCAGAACCCTTATTATTTTTAGATTATTATGTAACTGACACTCTCAAGGTAGAAACAGCGTCAACCGTAATAGAGGGAATTGCTAGGGGGTGTAAAGAGGCTAACTGCTCATTGGTAGGAGGAGAAACAGCAGAGCACCCAAATAGCTTTCCTGAAGATAGTTTTGATCTAGCAGGTTTTGCAGTTGGAGTTGTAGATGAGAAAAAAATTATAGGAAAACAGGGATGTAAAACAGATGACTACTTAATAGGTATAGAGTCCTCAGGTATACATTCCAATGGATTCTCCTTAGTAAGAAAATTGATTAAAGATAAGAATATTGCCCTCGACACTGTTGTTGGAAAAAGAAGCTTAGGCGAAGAATTACTTATCCCTACCAAAATTTATGTTAAAGATATTTTGGAATTAGCCAAAAAAGTAGAGATAAAGTCTATATGCCATATCACGGGGGGTGGTTTTTTTGAAAACATTCCTAGAATGATGTCTGAGGAAACTAAAGTAGAAATTAAATTCAACTTTAAAGATTGGCCCACTCATGAAATTTTTGAATGGATTCAAATGGAAGGTAAAGTAACTAGTTCTAATATGATGTCTACGTTTAATTGCGGAATAGGCATGGTAGTTGCTGTTAGTGAAGAAGATATAGAAGTGACATCTAATTTTCTAAATTCCAGAGGAATGGTAAATAAAGTATTGGGAAAAATTACAGAAAGTAAAGGGAACAAAGCTTCTATAAAAATAGTCTAATACTTATGTCAGAGTTCAATTTTGCAGTTCTCATCTCAGGAAATGGTTCAAATCTAGGATCAATAATAGAACATATCAGTAAAGATAAGATTGAAGGTAGTATTTGTTGCGTATTAAGTAATAATCCTGATGCTTTAGGTATAGAAAGAGCCAAAGAAGCAGGTATACCTTACGAAATAGTAGATCATAAACAATTTGCAAAAAGAAGTGATTTTGATACAAGAATGATTGAAAAATTAGATAAATATAAACCAGATCTAATAGTTCTAGCTGGTTTTATGAGAATACTTTCATATACCTTCATAAAAGCATATGAAGGAAAAATACTAAATATACACCCTTCTCTTCTTCCAAAACATCCAGGTCTTAATACACATCAGAGAGTATTAGAATCGGGTGATAGCCTTCATGGTATTTCAATCCATTTTGTGGATGAGTCCTTAGACGGAGGTCCTATATGTGCTCAATCTAAAATTAAAGTAAGCGACTCAAATGCTAGCCAATTAAAAGAAAGAATACATGCACTAGAACATGAACTTTATCCCAAAATTATAAATTTCTTTGCAAAAGGAAGACTCTGCTTGAATGAAGGGAAAGCCTATTTAGATGGTAAACAAATTAAACTAAAATAATACTAAATGAATAAGTTACTCACTATCTTTACTCTGCTCTTTACTTCTTTTCTTTTTACAGAGCAATTGTTAATTCCTTCAACAGCCTCCTTGGAAGTTAAGGCAGGAAGTTTTAATTTAAATATGGAAGTTTCATTAATTGAAAAAGATGGAATCTGGGAAGTATCATCATTGGTAGATGGAATTGCAAAAAGAGAAGAAAGAGAGAGTTTTATTTTGGAAGGAGAAAATATAATACCTTTAGAGTATCTGAGAAAGGAAAAAATTCTTTTTAGAAGAAGTCAATCAAATGCAAACTTTAATTGGAAGGATAAAACCTTAGCCTACATAGAGAATGGAAAATCTGGTTCTATAAGGTTAATAGATAATGCACTTGGCCCATCTAGTGCTACCTTAAAACTAAGGATAGATGTTAAAAAAATGGGTCTAAATAATCTACCAGAAGAGCTTAAATATTCTGTATATTTCAGAAAAGCAATAAAAGAAAGAACTTATAAATTTGGTGGTGTAGAAGTTGTATCAACTCCAATGGGTGAAATTGAAGCTTTGAAGGTTTATAGAGTGTTTGAAGAAGGAGAAAATAGGACACAAATATATTGGCTAAGTCCTAAATATGATTTTTCAATCGTAAAAATTATTGATAAAAATTCTGAGAGGGAATCTATTGTTAAAATTAAATCTATTAACTTTTAGATTTATGCTTTAGGTAATGTCACGCCAGTTTGACCTTGATATTTTCCTCCGCGATCCTTGTAACTAACTTCACACTGCTCATCAGATTCTAAAAAGATCATCTGAGCCACTCCCTCATTTGAATAAATCTTGGCTGGGAGGCTTGTGGTATTTGAAAATTCTAGAGTTACATGACCTTCCCATTCTGGCTCTAATGGAGTTACATTTACTATGATTCCACACCTTGCATATGTTGACTTTCCAAGACATATCGTTAAGACATTTCTGGGAATTTTAAAATATTCTATAGTACTTGCTAAAGCAAAAGAATTAGGTGGAATTACACAAATATCATCTTCTATATCCACAAAACTGTTTTCATCAAATCTTTTAGGGTCAACAGTAGCGGAAAGTATATTTGTGAATACTTTAAATTTATTAGAGCACCTTACATCATAACCATATGAAGATGTCCCATAGGATATTATCTTATTGTTTTTTCTTTCTCTAACTTGGTTTTTTTCGAATGGAGAAATCATTTCATTCTCTTCCGCCATTTTTCTTATCCATTTATCAGATTTTATAGTCATTAGGATATTGTGCTCATGAATTAAATTGTGTTACTTTTATGTTCTTATTATTACAAAAAAAGATGAAATTACTATCTAGAATTTTCTTAATCACCTATTTATTGCCATTGTATGCATATACAGAGTTAGACCTTAACAAGTTATATATTGATCTTCATAAAAATCCAGAACTCTCCTTTCAAGAAAAAAGAACAAGTGAACTGTTGGCTGGGATCTTAGAAGAAATGAGTTTTGAAGTTACTTCTGGTGTAGGTGGATATGGAGTTATTGCTGTCTTAAAAAATGGACCTGGAAATACGTTGATGATCAGAGCTGATATGGATGCTCTTCCATTAGAGGAAAAAACAGGCGCTAAATACGCAAGTAAGAAGAAATCTATAAATCAAGTAGGAGCTGAAGTATTTACTATGCATGCTTGTGGCCATGATATTCACATGACAAGCTTAATTGGAACAGCTCAGAATTTGATTAAATTAAAAGACCAATGGACAGGTACTTTAATCTTAAATCTTCAACCTGCAGAAGAAAGAGGTAGTGGAGCTAGAGCAATGATTAAAGACGGACTTTTTGAACGCTTTCCAAGACCAGACTTTAACTTGGCTTTGCATGTAAGTGCTGATCTTCCTGCAGGGAAAATAGCTTATGTACCTGGATGGGCAATGGCAAATGTTGATTCAATGGATATTATTGTTAAAGGAATAGGTGGTCATGGTGCTTATCCTCATAAAACAATAGATCCTATAGTCTTATCTTCTCAACTAATAAATAATATCCAAACTATTAGAAGTAGAGAAATCTCACCGTTAGATGCAGCTGTGGTTACAGTTGGTTCAATTCATGGAGGAACAAAACATAATATCATTCCAGATGAGGTTACTTTACAACTAACTCTTAGATCTTACACAGATGAAGTTAGAAATAAGACTATTTCGAGTATTAAAAGAATTTCAAGAGGTATTGCACAATCTGCGGGCTTGCCAGAGGAGCTTTATCCAGAAATAACTCTTAAAGATGAATATACTCCTGCTCTTTATAACAACCCTGAGTTTACAGATAGAATCAGATCTATAGCTGAAAAAGCAATAGGCAAGGAAAATGTCATTAAATCAACGCCTGTAATGGGCGGAGAAGATTTTGGAATGTATGGAAGAGTAGAGCCTAGAATTCCAAGTGTCCTTTTTTGGCTTGGCGCAGTGAATAAAAATGTTTATGACAGATCTAAAAGAGAGAGCATTGATCTTCCTTCCCTTCACTCTCCTTTCTTTTTACCTGACTATAAGCCGACAATAAATACAGGTGTTCAAGCTACCACTGCTATGGCTCTGAATATCCTCACCCCTTCTACAGAATAAGAAGGGAAAAGAAAATTTTTACATCTCAACTCTTCTTGATAGAGCATGCATGATAGTCCCCCCATCTACATACTCAAGCTCTCCTCCAAGAGGAACGCCTTGGGCCAATCTAGTTAACTTTATGGAATCCTTTTCTTTTAGAGAATCATAAATTAATTGAGAAGTTGCCTCACCTTCTAAAGTTGAACTGGTAGCCAAAATAACCTCTTTCAACTCTCTCTCCTTAGAGCTAACTAATTCTACTAACTGGTTTAATCCTAATTCATCTGGACCTATGTTATCTATGGGCGACAATTGCCCATGTAAAATAAAATACTTGCCTCTAAACTGGTTACTATCTTCAATAGCTAAAACATCTGAAACGCTCTCAACTACACAAATCAGATCATCTGATCTTTTAGGATCTGAGCAAATAGTGCATATCTCCTCTTCAGAGAAAATCCTACATTTCTTGCACTGACCTACTAATTGAATACTCTCTTTAAGATTTTGAGCTAATAATTGACCGGCCTCTCTATCCTTCTCTAATAAATGCAAGACCATTCTTCTTGCTGTCTTAGGGCCAACTCCTGGCAAGCATTGAATCGAGGAGATAAGTGAATCAACTAATGGGCTTATTTTACTCATTTAGTTTCTCTACTTTTTATCGAGGATTTAATAATTTGTCCTCCTAAGTTCTCTAATATATGCTTAACATTAGGGTCTTCATTAAGAGAATTGGCAGCCTCATTAAATTCCTTTAGTCTTTCCTTATCTCTATTTACCTTTGGAGATTCATCTGAAATTTTACCCTCTTCAAAAAATATAGTTATATCTTTACTTAAAGTAATTTGCAAAGCTTCTTCAAATCGCTGTCTATGCTTCCCGTTCAAGAGAAGTAGTTTTTCTTCAGGCATGGAAAAATAAATCACGGATTGATCAACTTTTATAAAGCTTGAATAAGAGATTAGTTGTTTAGTTGCAGGATCTAAATCTAAAGATTCAAAAGTTGAATTCCAATTATCAGAACTAATATTTATATGACTTATGTCATTGTCTTTTTTTAGAGAAATTTCCCTTTGTTTCTTATCTTTATTTCCATTAATTATTTTTTCTTCTTCTTTAGTTTTGTTTTTTTTATTTGAGCTCAGTTTAATTTTTTTTTTATCTTTATATTCCCTGTCTGGTAGAAATGAGAGCATCCTTAACATGGCCATTTCAAAACCATCATCCATGTTTGGTGCCAAATTTAAATCTCTCTTTGCTATAAGCCCTATCTGGTACATAACTTGAACATCGCTTTGAGAAATTAAGGCTGATAGGTTTTCTATTCTATTTTTATCAATCTCTAGCTCTTCTGCCACAGAGGGAGAAATCTTAATTAATGCTATATTTTGTATAACCTCTAGTAGTAAATCCATTAATCGCTGGTAATCAACACTCATAGAAGCAATTTCTTTTAAAGTAGATAGCAAAGTAGAAGGGTCATTCTCAATGATAGATTCTAAGATTTGGAAAATCTGATCTTGAGGTAAAGTTCCTAACATTTCTGAAACTTCTTCTTCTACTAATTTTCCATTCGTAAAAGCTATAGCTTGATCTGCAATAGTTAAACAATCTCTCAGACTTCCTCTAGCAGCTTTAGCAAGCTGAGCGAGACTTCCTTTATCAAAAGAAATATCTTCTTTCTTTAGAATTTGTTCGAGTCTTTCTATTAATTCAATTGATCTTATATTCTTTAAATGAAATTGTAAGCACCTAGAAAGTACTGTAGCTGGGACGCTCTCAGGCTCTGTTGTAGCTAATATAAAAACAACATGAGGTGGAGGTTCTTCAAGAGTTTTTAGTAAAGCATTAAAACTATGCTTTGAGAGCATATGCACTTCATCAATAAGATAAACTTTATATCTTGAAGATCCTGGCATATGTAATACTGTTTCTAATAATTGTTGAGTTTCCTCAACCCCTCTTCTAGAAGCAGCATCTACTTCTTGAAAATCCATGAAACTGCCTTCATTGATCGATAAGCAAGCATTGCAAACATTACAAGGGGTGGAAGTTAAGCCCTTCTCGCAATTTAAGCTCTTAGTTAAAATTCTTCCTATAGTAGTTTTTCCTACACCTCTAGTTCCGCTTAATAAGTATGCTTGATGGATTTGATCTCCATCTAGTGAGTTAGACAGTGCTCTAATTACATGATCTTGACCAACTACTTCAGAAAAGTCTTTGGGTCTGTATTTTCTAGCTAAAACTTGGTAAGACATAAAATTAATTCTCTATAATCATATAATCCTTTTTAACTTTGTCCATCTACCATTTCATTTCTCTTTAACATTTCAATGGCTTCTTTAATATGAAAAAAACTAAAGCCTCTATAATTTAGAAATTGTTTAAGTTTTATTTCTATTTTTTTATCTTTTATTTCCTTACCTTTGAATTTTTTTAAAAGCACTTGATGGGCTAACTCTGTCCAGTTCGTAGATTCTAGTATCCCTAAAAAGTCTTTTTCCTTTACCCCTCTTTGAATTAATTCTTGTGTGATTCTAGCAGGCCCAAATCCTTTGCTTAACCTGCTCCTTATATAAACTTCAGAAAATCTTTGGTTATCTATTAAACCTTCATCTTTAAGTTTTTCTATTTGTCTTTCTAGTTCTTCAATAGAGGATACTTTTCTTTTTAGTTTTGCTTTTAATTCAAAGTCAGAATGTTCTCTTCTTGCAAGATAATCCATGAGCTTTGATCTAATTATTTTTGGGTCACTTAACTCCATCTACAAAGTATATTATTTATAAGAATTAAAAAAAGACTTGTTGAAATACGATTCAAGTTAAATAATACACCCTTAATTAATCTATGTGATAAATATGAAAAAAATTAGTTTAATGGTATTAATAATGTTTTTAGCTGGCTGTTCTGTCAGCAATGAAGCCACAACATCCCTCAATGGTGAAGAAAAGAATAAAGAAAAAAAAGATAAAAAGGTAGTTTGTGAGAAGATTTACAATACAAGCTCAAGGATTCCTAAAAAGATATGTACTACTGTGGCTGAGAGAGAGAAAAGAGAAAGAGAAGAAGAAGCAAGTAAAAAGGTACTTAGAGATGCCCAAACCAGAGGCGGTAAGGTCAGTGGTGACCTTCCGAATTAACTAAAAAGAATAAATATGAATCAATTAAATTACATAAATCAACCGCTTTTTGGTCATGGATCAGTAGGTAACATTAGCGAGGTACTAAGAGATATGGGCATCACAAAGCCCCTAATATGTACAGATCCAGGTCTTTCTGAAATAGGCATGCTAGATCAAGTTAGAAGTCTTATCTCAAATGAGTTTACTCCAATAGTATTTGATCAAACTCCTGCTAACCCAACCCAAGAAGCAGTTGAGCAAGCATTTGATAAATACAAAGAAGAAGGCTGTGATGGCATTATAGGTCTTGGCGGTGGTTCGAGTATTGATCTTGGTAAAGCAGTTGCCATTTTGGTAAAAAATGGAGGTTCGATAGACGAATATTCTATAAATGAGGGAGGGATAGAAAAGATAAAAGAAACAGCTCCCCTCCTAGCCATTCCAACAACTTCGGGAACAGGAAGTGAAGTGTCAAGTGGATCAGTTATCATTATGAATGATGGAAGAAAATTAATTCTTGTCAGCCCTCTTCTCATACCGACCAAAGCTATATGTGACCCTGACCTAACTTTAGGCCTTCCGCCCTTATTAACAGCTGGAGCTGGTATGGATGCAATAACTCATTGTATTGAAGCCATCCTTTCTCCTGTCATTGACCCGCCAGCAGAAGCCGTAGGTCTAGATGGAGTAGAAAAAGCATATGGAGAAGGCAATTTAATCAAAGCAGTTAAAAATGGATCAGACAAGGAAGCTAGATGGAATATGATGATGGCTTCAACTGAAGGAGCTATGGCATTTACTAAAGGCTTAGGAGCAGTTCATTCTATGAGTCATGCTGTGGGAGCAAGAAAAGACCTAAGAGTTCATCACGGTACTCTAAATGGAGTTATTCTTCCTACTATTCTTAGATTTAACAAAGATCATGTTGGTAACAAGTATAAAAAAATTGCAAAAGCGATGAATCTTAATGAAGATGCAAATCTTGCAGAAGCAATTGAAGAGCTAAATTCAGAAATAGGCCTTCCTAAAAATCTAAAAGAAATGGGAGTTACGGAAGACATGATTCCTTGGTTAGCAGAACACTGCATGGGAGATCCATGTACATTCACAAATCCTGTTATGCCTACGCTTGACCAATATAAGGAGTTATTCGTAGAAGCTCTTGGCTAGAATAAAAGATAATTTAGGATAATTATTACACCTAAAAATATTAGAGATTGTATAAGACATCCTTTATATTCTCGAATACCCTTATTCCATTGCGGTCGATTGTCTCTTTCTGTTTGGGCTTTAGAAGCTTTAAACCTGCCAAAGTAGAAGAATACTAATAAAGAAATCAGTGCCAACGCACCAAATAAAATTGAATTTAGATCCACTATCTTCTTAATTTTGCAAGCAATCTTAAGATTTCTAGATATAACCATACTAGAGTGACCATCAAAGAAAATGCTCCGTACCACTCCATATATTTTGGTAAGCTGTTTTCTGCCCCTTGCTCAATAAAATCAAAATCTAATACTAGGTTTAAAGAAGCAATTCCAACTACAAATAAACTAAATCCTATTCCAAAAATACCATTTGAATGAATTAGAGAAATACCAGCACCTCCAAATATATTCATCATAATGCTCACTAAGTACACAAGGGCTATGCCACCAGTTGCTGCAAATATCATTAATTTAAAATTTTCTGTGGGTTTAATTAAACCAGTCTTATAAGCAATTAAAAGAGAAGCGAGTATTCCGAAAGTTAGTCCTATAGCTTGAATGACAATGCCTGGGTATTGGTTTTCAAAAAGAACTGATATAGCTCCTAAAGCTAACCCTTCTAGAGCAGCATAAATTGGAGCTGAAGTTGCTGAAATATGAGGACGAAAAATAGTGACTAAAGCTACGACAAAACCACCTACAAACCCGATACCTATTAAAACAGGTGAAGGAAAGTTCCAACTATAAATAGCTGTTGTAAAACATATAGCTAAAAGTATTCCTGTCTTATTAACAGCCCCATCTAGGGTCATTGTCTTTTCTACTGGTAAATCTGAAAATTGAGCATCTCGTTCAAATTTATCACCGAAGGTAGGATTCCCTGATCTTCCAAAGGTATCTAATGCGGCATGCTTTGACATTTCTTCTCCAAATTAATTAATATGGAAACAATTATCTCAAAAATAAATCTTCTCGAATAGACTATAAGGAAAAGTGATGGTGGATAAATGGAAAAAGATTAAAAGTAAAAAAATATTTGGAAATAAAATTTTTGGATTTAGAGAAGATTTAGTAGTTTCCCCTAAAACAAACAAAGAACATCCAGTTTGGGCAATGGATGTTCCTGATTGGATAAATATTATTCCTATAACTTCAAAAGGTAAGGTCATTTTCATAAAACAATATAGATTTGGAACAGAAGAAGTTACATTAGAAGTACCAGGAGGAATGGTAGAGAAAAATGAAGAGCCTAAGTTAGCTGCAATAAGAGAAATGACAGAGGAAACAGGCTACACATCTAATGATGTTCATCAAATAGGGGTTGTTACACCTAATCCTGCTCTTATGACTAATAAAACTTTTTCTTATGTAGCTTTAAATGTAGAAAAAACTGAAGAACAGAACCTAGATACCATGGAAGATATAGAAGTGCTGGAAATAGAACTAGATGAAGTCAAGGGGCTTATAAAAACTGGTGCAATTAATCATGCTTTAGTAGTTTCAGCTTTTTACTTTCTTAATGAATTTAAACAGAAAAATGGGTCGTAAAGCAGAAAACTCTTGTAAAAATAGCTTATTATATTTTTCTCCCAGTGAGGGTGTTAACTCCTATTTTCATAATAGTCTCATTTATATTTGCGAGCATAATGAGGAAAGTTCAATGGGAGTAATTATTAATCGAACTACTCCTATCTCTATAGAGGAACTTTTTAAAAGTTTAGATTTAGAATTAGAAGTAAATTTAGGTCAGAAAAAACTTCTCCTTGGCGGGCCAGTCAATCCAGATTCTGTTTTAGTTCTTCATGATTCTAATGATTCTTTTAAATCGTCAATAAATATAATAAATAACATTAATCTCACTACCTCCCTTGATATCCTTAAAAAAATATCCATAGGTGAAGGTCCAGAAAATTTCTTAATTCTATTAGGTTATTCTGGTTGGAGCGGACAACAATTAGACTATGAAATTTCAGATAATGCTTGGATACAATTACCTTCAAATTTTGATATTATTTTTAAAACTCCTCATGATGAACAGGTTGAAAAAATGTCTGATATAGTTGGATTTGATTTAACTATGGTTAGTCCTGATTTTGGAAATGCCTAATATATGAACAAAATTATAAATTTTTTATTCTTTATTTTTGTTTCTTCGACTTTAATGGCAAGTAGCTATCAAATAGATTATGGAGAAAGATTAAAAGCTAGCCTCAATGAAAATAATGTAGAGATGTCAGCTACAAAGATAAAAATGGAAGCATTGAGGTTAAGAGCCTGGTCTAGTAAAGAATTCTTTCAAAATGACATAAATAAATTTCTACAACAAGACAAAGAGGTCTTTCCCACAGAAAATGGAATTCTTTTCATTGGCAGTTCTAGTATAAGATTCTGGTTATCTCTAAAAAGTGACATGAAACCTTTTCCAGTTATTAATCGAGGATTTGGGGGGGCACAAATTGTCCATGTAAATAACTATCTAGAAGAAATAGTATTTCCATACAACCCTAAAGCTATTATTTTTTACTGTGGTTCTAATGATCTAGCTGGCTTAAAAACTCCTGAAGAAGTATTTAGTGATTTTCAATATTTTTTTAGAGCTGTAAGTCAACATCTTCCCAAAACGAAGCTATTTGTTATTGGGGTAAAGCCCTCACCTTCTAGAGAATATCAAAAAAATAAGCAAATCAGCCTTAACAATATGATAAAAAATTTATCTGATGAAAATGATTCTCTTTATTTTCTCGATGTTAGGCCGCCTATGCTTCTAGAGAATGGAAAGGCTGATCCCTCTTTATTTATAAAAGATATGTTACACATGAACAAAAAGGGTTACGAGGTTTGGACAGAGATTGTTAAAACTGCTCTTATAGAAAATCTATAAGACTATCTGTCCGCTGGCAATAGACCAGTCTCCTTAAGAAAAGAAAAGGACTCAGCTATATTTTTCTTTGGCCTATCTGGGATACTGTTTATAGGAAAAGCTATAGGCGTTACATCGCTATCTATTTTTTCACCTACTTTTATTTCTGACCTATCAACGCTGAAGTGGAATCTATCATCTCCTCTTGTGCACCCATCAGCAAAAAAGATAACTGTATAAACTAACCTCTCTTTCTCAGATTTATTTTTTTTTGCTTGGTGAAATGTTAATCCATTGTGAAACGATACATCTCCAGGCATCAAACTAAGATATTCGGGTTGTATCTCATTTATCTGTGTGACCTCAGCTAGATCATCACTTGATACTTTCCCAGAAAAGATATTTATAAATCTCTCGTTTTCATCAAGGTGAGAGCCAGGAAAAAATCCTAACTGTCCATTATTCTCATTTATCTCTACTAAAGGAATCCATGCAGTTATGCTTTTGTTCTCTTTAATTGGCCAGTAAGGTTTATCATGGTGTATATCTGTTTCTCTCCCTCCAGGTTCTTTTATTAAAGCCTGATCATGCCAAATTCTTATTGTATCGACGCCTAGCAATTTAGCTGCTGTTGAAGTTATTTTTTTATGAAATGTTAAATTTCTAACTTCTGGAAAGTCCTCCCATAAATTCTGGCACTGTATAAATGACTGCTCATATTCAGACTTATCCTTAAGAGTTCTTTTATCTAATATTTTTCTCTGTTTTGTTGCTATTTCTACTTGATGTTTATATTGTTCAATTTCGGAGGCATCCATTAAATTTCTAATCAAAACATATCCTTTTTGATTATATTCATTGATGTAATTAGTGCTCATATTAAAAATTATATAGAAATATGCCTATGTCTTCCTGCATTAAGCTTAAATTTATAATGTTTATCAAATTACTGGACATTTTATTGATTGAAAGATTCTCTATCTGTAAGATTCGCTTTTTCTTTACTTAAATCTTTATATCTATGTTTAAAAGGGTTAAGTTTAAGATGAGACTTATGGTATTTAAATTAATTATAAAAAAGCTCTGCATCTTGCTTTCATTAGGACTTCTTTTTAGTCCTATATTAACTTCCAATGAGATTTTTAAGGCAAGTGATTCTACTCTCAAAATTATCTCAGAGTCTTATTCAGCACAAGAGGGAGATACGCTTCTAATTGGTCTAAACTTTAAGTTAGAGCCTGGGTGGCATACTTACTGGAGAAATCCAGGTGATGCTGGTGGCGCAGCTGAAGTAATTTGGGATCTTCCAAAAAATGTCACGTCATCGGAAATATTATGGCCTGGCCCTAAAATGATTCCCGTTGAGCCTTTAATGACTTATGGATATGAAGATGAAGTTACTCTGTTAACAGAATTAAAAATAGGTGAAGAAGCTGAATTTCCATTAAAAGTAGAAGGTAAAGTTGCTTGGTATACCTGTAAAGAAATTTGCATACCTCAAGAAGGCACGGTCTCTCTTTTGCTAAATAAAGGAGAAAAACTAAAATCAAACTTTCATAAAGATTTACTTATAACCAAAGATCAATTGCCTCTAGAAACTATTTATCCTTATAGGATCAATAAACTGGATGGAAGATTAATCTTAGAAATTGAGCTGGAAAAAGCTCAGGAGATTAAAAAAGTAAATTTCTTTCCAAACGAATACGGGTTAATTGACTATGCAGCTGGACAAAGTTTAGAGCAAAATAATAATAGCTTGTCTCTGATTCTAATACCTTCGACGATTGAACAGAATATTGAAAGATTTTCAGGAGTTCTAGAAGTAATAAAAAAAGAGTCTATAAATTATTATGAAATTGACCTTCCTATAAAAAATGAAGCTCAAATAAATCAAGCCTCGATAAGTATCTTAACCGCTTTACTCTTTGCTTTCTTAGGAGGGATTATTCTTAACATAATGCCTTGTGTATTTCCTATCCTTTCAATCAAAATACTTAGTTTTATTAATCATAGCCATGGATCAAAAACAAAACTCTTACAGCATGGCTTAGTTTTTTCAACTGGGGTCTTGATTACCTTTATTTCTATAGGAGTTCTTCTTCTTATTTTAAAGTCTGGAGGAGAATACATTGGTTGGGGCTTTCAACTTCAGTCACCAATAATAGTATCCTTACTCATGTATCTATTCATAGCTATAGGGGTAATATTTATCTCTGATATAAACCTAGGTTCCAGACTTGCTGCAATTGGTAACTTTTCTTCAGACCGAACAGACTTATCTGGTTCTTTTTTAACAGGAGTGCTTGCAGTTATTGTTGCCTCACCTTGCACGGCACCTTTTATGGGATCAGCATTAGGCCTAGCCTTGTTGCAACCAGGCATGCACTCCATATTTATTTTTATTGCTTTAGGTATAGGTTTTTCATTACCTTACTTAGTTTTAACAATAAACCCAAAATTGCTACAAAAACTTCCTAAACCTGGGCAGTGGATGCAAACCCTTAAACAATTTATGGCATTTCCTATGTGGGCTTCAG
>MDSV01180461.1_pt1 | contig 16962 bp, 17 predicted proteins | sample 810851 | NCBI WGS metagenome assembly MDSV01 (sample SAMN05326640, study PRJNA326480) | marine metagenome | isolation source: seawater | place: Atlantic Ocean: North East | collected 2012 | reverse complement strand
GCGAAATATTAAACTAAAAGCATCTTAAAATGAATTTACAGGGAATATCATAGTGGATTTCAATCTATTTAAAACTGTTCGAGGATTATTTTCTAATGATTTATCAATAGATCTAGGAACAGCGAACACTTTAATTTATACCAAGGAAATAGGGATAGCTCTTAATGAGCCATCTGTTGTTGCGATTAGAGAAAGTCGAGGTCAAAAAACAGTTGTAGCAGTTGGGCATGAAGCAAAAAAAATGCTTGGAAGAACACCTGGCAATATTAAAGCCATTAGACCCTTGTCAGAGGGCGTGATAGCAGACTTTCAGGTTACTGAAAAGATGCTACAACATTTCATCGGAAAAGTGCATGAACAGAGGTTTATTAAACCAAGCCCAAGAGTTCTGGTATGCGTGCCTTGTAGATCAACACAAGTTGAAAGAAGAGCTATCAGAGAATCTGTTTTAGGTGCAGGAGCAAGAGATGTCAAATTAATTGAAGAACCTATGGCAGCTGCTATTGGAGCAGGTCTTCCGGTTGAAGAGGCAAATGGAAATATGGTTGTTGATATCGGAGGAGGTACTTCAGAAATTGCAATCCTATCTCTTAATGGTGTTGTTTTTGCTGAGTCAGTAAAAATTGGCGGGGATCTTATGGATAGTTCGATCACTTCATGGGTAAGAAGAAACTATGGCTGTGTGATAGGAGAATCTACTGCTGAAAAAATTAAATATACAATTGGCTGTGCATCACCGGAGTCTGAAGAACTTGAATTAAATGTAACAGGTCGAAATTTAGCTGAAGGAATCCCAGAAACATTTACGTTAAAAAGTTCTCAAGTTTATGAGGCTATGAAAGATCCATTATCTGGAATAGTTAGGGCTATTAGAAATGCGCTTGAACTTTCTCCACCAGAATTAGCTGCTGATATCGCTGAAAGAGGTATTGTTCTAACCGGGGGAGGAGCATTAATGAGAGACTTGGATAAGTTAATCTCTTCGTCTACTGGAATTCCAGTAATATGCGCAGAAGATCCTTTGACATGCGTTGCAAGAGGAGGCGGTAAGGCTCTTGAAATTATCGATAAGTATAATATTGATTTACTTTCAACAGAATAATTAATTAAATATGGCGAGATACACGCCTACAAATACTCCAATAAGAAATTACGCGATTGCTTTTTTTCTTTCCGCATTCTTTCTTTATGCTGATATTAGCCATCAAACTTTCGCAACTTTAAGAGGAATTATGCATGCTTCTTCCTTGTATGTTCGGGTTACTTCTAGGAGCATTATTGAGAATATTAGCTACAATCTTGCTTCTTTTAAACAAAACAAATATCTCTTGCAGGAAAATAAAAAATTAAGAGATCAGATTCTTCAAATGGATACAAAGAATTTTATTGAAAAGAAGGATAGTGAACTAAAAACACAAATTATTGATTTTCAAGATACTTTATTAAATACATTTAAAACCAACGGCGTCAATGTTTTTAAGGTAGCTTCAATAGATTTAAGAAATTATTATTGTTGTTCATCACATAAAATCTTTTTGCACAATCCAAGCAAAATTAATGTTGAAGGAAATATTTCAGTCTTTGCGGGAACCTCATTTGTTGGCCAAACAAAAAAAACATATTTGAACTTTATTGAAATAATTCTTTTATCAGATTCGGAGCATGTTCTGCCTATTAAATCAGATTTATTTTATTGTGACGCAAGAGGAAAAGGAAAACCGATGTTAATTTCTTGTAAACTCAATTATCAAAATAATGACTTTGAAAATAAAATAGGCGACATTGTTTTTACATCTGGATTAGGTGGGATTTTCTTAAAAGATGTTGCAATAGGATTTATTTCAGAAATTATTCCTATTAATGCAAATGAGATTGAGGTTGTTATAACTCTTAAAACGAATCCTTTAGAGGAAAATTTCTATGGAATCATAAATAGGGATGCTAATGAAATTTAACAATCACTTAATTGTTCTTTCCACGATAATTTTTGGTTTCTGGCTTGATGATTACCTTAATCAATTAACTATAAAATATTTTATAGAATTAAATTTTGGTTTTTTAATTTTCTCATATTGGGTTTTTGCAATGCCCGAAGAAATTCAAAGCTTAGCAGCTATGCTTTACGGACTAGCAGTTGATTTATTCTTTTCTAATGTCATTGGCTTCAATATGTTATTTTTTGTTGCAACTTCTTATATTATTCATTTGTATGTTTTTCGTTTCAGAATTTTTTCCTATTTCCAATTATCTGTTTTCTTTTCAGGATCCTCTTCGATTTACATTGCAGCTAAGTACCTTTTGCTCTCTCCATATAATTACTCCTATTTTGTTTTAATTTTTAGCTTTATTGTTAATGCAATTTTATGGATTGGCATATATCTTATGATGAGAAATTTTCGAAGAAGAATTTTTTAAATACTTATCGATTATGAAAAGAATATTTTTTTTAACAGCTTTTGGTATAGGTACATTGAGCTGTATATTTTTAGCATGTCTTTCATTCTTATTATTTTTTCCAGTAAGTTCTATAAAAATTATGAATCAATATGCTGTTACTCCTTACACAATTGATTTCTCTAATATAGAAAATTCTGGAAATATTTTAAATCAGAATTTTAAATTTTTTGATCTTCATATCAAGCAAAATGATAGATCAATGCTTCAACTTAAAGAGTTGGGATTGGGTATTTCATTTAAACCTCAGAACCTTCTTCAGCCCGTAAATATTAGAACCATTAATATTAAAGATGGTTATTACCATCACTCAGAATTTTCTATATCTAATTCATTTTTTACAAATTTTGTGAATTTTAATGAAAACTTATTTCTTTCATTTAACAACTTTGAATACAAAAGAGATGATTCTAAAATTATAATAAATGGCGATCTTTTTGGAAAATTTCCAAGATCTCTTAATGTTCAGCTAAGTTTTCTTCATGATGGAAATTTAAGCACTCTTGCATTTAATTTATCTGAAAGCTCATATCGTTTTTCAACCAATCTTCATTCCTACAAATGGCTTAATCTAATTCCAAAGTATGACGCTTCACCATTTAAGGGTTTAGAATTTAAATTAAGTGCTGTAGGTGATTTAGAAAAGAATAAATCCTTTGTAAAAGGCTCATTTGAAAATAGGGGCTTATCTTTTCAGACAATAAATATTAAGCAAAATAAAGGATCTTTTGTTTTTCAATTAAATCAAGAAATTGGTTTATTAACTTTAACAAAATTTCTTCACCCATTTGTTGAGGAAGAGGATCCAATTCAAATCAACCTGAGTCAAAAATCCATTGCTTTTCCAAGATTTTTTCTTACGCCGCAGATACTAGAAACAGACATATTGAAATTTACAAATTTAACCGTTGAAAATCTTTTTTTATCATTTAATAAAAACACAACTCCAAAATATTCAGGATTTATTACCGATTTAGATCTCAAAGATTTGTATTTTTCCGAAATTCTTAATCTTGTAGGAGAGTTTTCTGGGCAAGGAAAAAATTTTATATTTACAATTAATTCTGAAAACTCAATACTTAAAAATTTCAAGAAAAATTTTGTTCCAGTTTCAGTCATTGGAGGTGGAAATTTTTATGATTCAGATTTAAATCTATCAGGACGAGTTATCAATCAATCATCTGATATAGATTTTAAGGTAAATATGAATTCAGATTCAATTAAACCCTTTTCAATCAGCTTGAAAGGCAGAGAAGTTATGAGAGATTTTATAGAATTTTCATTACCTTCTTCTCTAAGTGAATATCACTCCTACATAAATAATAATTTCACTCTGGGATTGAAAAATTCTATTTATTTTCATTATTTGGCCCCTAACAAAAATCTCCAAGGAAAATTGAAAGCAAAAATATTAATGAATGATTCAAAAGTAAAAATTAATGAAAATTCATTAATTAATCTTAAAAGCCCAATAATTGAGCTTGATGAAAAAGATTTATATTTTTTTTCTCCTTCTGGTAATGCATTAAATTTTTCTTATGATGCAGCCTTTGGTCTATTAAATTTTCAAAGCCAAAAACTTCGTCTTTTCTCAATTCACGAAATGAAATCACTTGAATTAAGAACTGCATTAGGCTTGCAAGATGAAAGTTTCAATTTACCCAGTTTGTATGCAGAGCAAAAAGGCGTAATAAATTTCTCTAGTTCTAAACTAAATAATATTATTTCAGCAAAAACAAAAAAATTTAATTTAAAGATTTTTGATTCACATAAAATAAATTTTGATCAAGCAAGCATTTTTATTGTTGATCTAGATAAAATTTTTGGATCTTTCCCATCAACTTTTATAAAACAGAAACCTTTGATCCATCTTTCAGGAACAGGCTTAACAAATGAATATAATTTAACTTTTTCAACATCAGTAAAATTAGATCCAGAAGCATATGTCCCAAAATCGATATTTCTTCAGGTGAATGGAAAAGATGATTTTGAAATAGATCTAAGTATTCAAAAAAATTCTTCACCATTCATAAAGATTTATTCTGATTTAAAAAATATTAATTTTTTATCACCATTAGATACTCTTAGGAAAGATAAAACGAAAATTCTTCCGACAGAAATTATCATAACTAATTTATTAAATCCCTCTCTGAAACTTAACAACCGAGTAATTGATCTGCATATTAGAGATTTTAATAAATATGAGGGATATATTTCAATTGGAAAAAAACTTCCTGAAAAGTTTTTTAACTTTACTGAAGAGTCTGGGTTCAATATATATCTATATCTAGATTCTATGAATGAAAATTTTTTAGATTTTGTTCTTTCTAAAAACAAAGAATTATCAGAAATTGAACTAAATAAATTAGCTTTCAATGTTAAAAATTTTCAATTTTATAATAATAATTTTTCTAACATTTCAGGGATTCTTAATCTTATTGACTCTGAAGTAAAAGGGAATTTAAGAGCAGATAAACTTAATATAGATCTAGCGCAGGACAAAACAGGATTTATGAGGATTGAAATTAATAATTCAATAATCTCTGACTTATCATTCTTAAGTTCCAGGCAACCAGCTTCTGATTTTAGTATTAATTCTAGATTGATAGTAAGAAATTCTGATTTTGGTAAAATAAAGATTAAACATTTTGATGGATATATTTTAAATAATAAGAACAATTTTGCAGCTAATAATCTTAAGCTTGATTCAAATTTAATTTCAATAAAGCCATTTAATAATTCATCAAAAGCATATTTTTCAATCAATAAGTTTCAGCCTCTCTCTAAAATAAGAGGAAATTTTTTAATAAAAGACTCGAATAAGATTCCTTATTTAGGAGAGTTTGCAGATTTTTCTTATTTTAATGGATCTGTGAATTTACAATGGAAAGAGCTTTCTTCGTTAAGCAATATAGAAGGAGAAAGTAATTTTATTTTGAAAGATCTTTTAATTAAAGATTCTATCGCTAATTCTCGCGCCATAAATCTATTAGGTGTTCTTAATTTAAGAAATATCCTTGGTAAGTTAGCTAACTTTGATCTTTCAGTTGATGAGTTCACTTCGACGAAATTAAGTAGAGTTGAAGGAGATTTATTATTTAGTAAATCAAAGATGAGACTTGCAACTCCATTATTCATAGAAACGAATTCAACTAAAATGAAGTGGGTTGGTCAAATTAATAAAAACTTTCAAAATAATCTGCATGGTCTTGATCTTAATTTAGATTTGAGAGTCAAGATTGGCGAAAATCTTCCCTGGTATGCTGCAATTCTTGGCGGGCTTCCAGCCGTTGCTGGCTCAGCTGTAATAAATGAAATGTTTGCTGAGGATATAAATAATCTCACCAATTTTCAATATGAAGTTATTGGCACAATTTCAGAACCTCAATTGGAAAGAGTTAAATAAGAAAGAAAGTTGCTAGACCTAGAAAGGAAAAGAAACCTATAACATCAGTAACTGTTGTTACAACGACGCTTCCAGCAATAGCGGGATCTTGATTAAATTTATGTAAAATTATAGGTATAAAGATACCCGCAATAGCAGAAGAAATTAGATTTAGCACCATTGCAACACAAATAAGTGTTGCAATAATGGCATCATCAAACCAAATATATGTTATTACTCCAACCATTATTGATAGAAGTATCCCATTCAGAATTGATACCGCTACCTCTCTTTTATAAAGCCAATTTAAATTAGATTTATTAATTTGATTTAGAGTTAATCCTCTAATCATTATTGTCAAAGTTTGAGTTCCAGCAACTCCGCCCATGCTTGCAACAATAGGCATAAGAATAGCTAAATATACTATTTTATCTATTGTTGTTTGAAAAAGGCTTATTGTCATAGATGCTATAAAAGCAGTAAGAAGATTTATTGAAAGCCATAAAATTCTACTTCTTGCAGCCCGAGCTGGCGCAGCAAAGGTGTCTTCAGCAACACCAGCCATACCAAGAAAATTTTGATCTGCATCTTCCATTATTACATCAACAACATCATCAATTGTAATTCGTCCTATAAGTTTTGATTTATCATCTACTACAGGCGCAGATACCCAATCATTTTGTTCAAAAAGCCTTGATACATCTTTATCATCTAAACTTGCTTCTAATGGCTGTATTTCAGTTTCCATTAGCTCTCTTACATTTAAGCTTGGATCTGAGACAAGAATTGAAGAGACTGGCAAGGATCCAAGGTATGTATTTTCTCTTGAGACAACAAATATTTGATCAGTATTCTTGGGCAACTCTCGTTGAGCCCGAAGATATCTCATTACTACCTCAAGATTATGCTTTGGCCTAACACTTATAATATCCGTATTCATTAATCCGCCTGCAGAGTCTTCTGGATATTCTAAAACTTCTTTTATTCTTTGCCTGTCTCTTTGAGACATAGCCGATAGAATATTTTCAGTTTTTTTCTCTGGGAGAGCTTGAAGAATATCTACAATCTTATCAAGCTCTAGGGTACTAATAATAGTAATCAATTCTTCAGGTGAAATTTCTGAGATTAACTCTTGCTGAATTTCATCATGCAACTCTGCAATAATTTCGCCTTCATCTTGAGTTTCTATGAGTGACCATAAGAATTTTCTTTCTTTAGGAGGGAGTGACTCTAAGCTATGCGCTACCTCAGAGGGACGCATCCCAGATAAAATTCTCTTAATTTGATTAATTGAGGGTTCAAAGTTTTGCGCCTGAATGCTTTTTAGCAGCTCTTCAGATGAAAAGTAGCGGGGTGATATATCAGTCATAGTCTCAATTTTAACTTACTAGATTATGATTTATCTATTTCGGGAGCTTGGCAGGTTGATTTTTTTTCTATACTTAGCAATTGTTCGTCGAGCTAGGTTGAAACCTCGTTGATTAAGCAAATCTGAGATTTTTTGATCACTTAATTTTTTTTTCTCCTCGCGAATTATCTTTTGTATTTCTTCCATTAATTGTGAAGGGGTAACTTTTCTAGTTTTAGAAACAGAGCTTGCTAAAAGTGATTTCATAGAAATCGCACCTTTTGGGGTTTGTATATACTTTGAGCGCAAAATTCTTGAAACGGTTGATGGACTTATCTTTAATTGTTTTGCGAGTTCTAAGTTTGAAAGTGGCTTTAATTCTGCAGATTTTTCAGATAAAAAATCAGCTTGTTTTTGGCAAATTAATGTACCTACATTTTGAACAGTTTCATTTCTTTTATTAATTGCCCTAATCAACCATTTTGCTTCTCCCATCTTTTCTTTAAGTTCTTTGCTTGCTTTATTTTTTTTATCTTTGACTAATACCTCTAACTCTTCATCAAGGCTTACCATAGGAAAATTATCTCTTCTAAATTGAACATTAAATTTTTCTTCATTATGTGAGATTATTTCTAAGTCTGGTTGAATCATTATTGTAGATTCGAACCCTAATCCTGGTGATAAATCGCATTTTTTTATTTTATTAAGTACATTTTCAATAGAGCTCCTAGGATAATGGACTTCTAATTTATCCTTCGCATCCCCAAAATTAGAAAATTGAGGATCAAACAAAATCTTATCTGCAATTTCTAGTTCCTCAGATGGAATTTCTTGTCTTTTTAACTGTAAGAATATCGTTTCTTTAAAATTTCTTGCCCCAATTCCGGCAGGATCTAAATCTTGGATAATATTATTTAAAACACTTTTAATTTCTTTGATTGAATAAGTGAACCCCATTTGTTCCTCAATTTCATCAAGATCCATTTCTAGTAAACCATTTTCTTCTAAAGATTGAATTATTAACAACGCAATTTTCTTTTCACTAGTTCTAAGCTTTAGGTCATCTAATTGACTCTCAAGATGATTTTGTAAAGTTAATTCATTTGATAGATTATCAAGAAGATCCTTATTATCGAACGTTCCCACAGGTTGATTTTCATAATTTTTTTGTAAAAATGGATTTTCTTCTATCTCTTTATTAATTTTATTAATTATTTCTAATCTTGAAAGTTGAAGAAGATCTATTGATTTTTTTAATTGAGGAGTGATTGATACTTGCTGATTCTGTTTAAATTCTCTTACAAGCTTTATGGCCATTTTTAAGAGAACATTTTACCAAAGTATTCTTTCTGCACATGAGTATTTTGCTTTAAGGAGTCTTCATCTCCTTCAGCAATAACCTTGCCATTGCTTAGAATAATAGCTTTATTACATAAACTTAATGTTTCTCGCACATTATGATCAGTTATTAAAATTGAAATATCCTTTTTTGAAATTTCTATAAGTAACTCTTTTATTTCCCCAATAGCAATGGGATCAATGCCTGCAAAAGGTTCATCTAAAAGCATTATTTCAGGTTTGCAAATCAATGTTCTCGCTATCTCAACTTTCCTTCTTTGACCTCCTGAAAGCATCCTTCCTTTGATTTGAAGAATCTTAGCTAAATTAAATTCATCTATAATTTTTGTTACCTTTTTAATTTTATGCTCTTGATTTAATTTTAGTAATTCTGCTATTCCAAAAAGGTTTTCCTCCACGCTTAGGTCTGTAAATAATGAGGATTCCTGTGGCAGATAACCTAGCCCTAAATTAGCTCTCGCATGCATCGGTTCATTTGTTACATCTTTATCGCTGATCAAAACCTTGCCTTTATTTGGAAACATTAAACCAGCAGCAATATAAAAAGCAGTTGTCTTTCCTGCTCCATTTGGGCCAAGCAAACCAACAATTTCATTTTTTTCAACTGAGAAGTTTATATTTGAAAGAATTTTCTTTGAGCCAATTGCCATATCTATTTTTTTTAGGCTTAAACAACTTTTATTCATTTGAATTAATTTGGTATGTTATTAGGTCAGATGTAATTAAATTCCCATTTTTTTTAAGTTTTGCATTTCCCATTAAATCAATCGATTTATTTGGATATATTACTAAAACTTTTGCTTCACCATCCATATCCATTGATTGTATAGATGTCGGATTACCAAATATTTTCAGCTTTTCATCCTCTTGGCTGAGAAGGGCATTTGAACCTTCAATAATATAATTTTCAATTTTTATTTTTACATTATCTTTAAAAGATAAGATGCGATCTTTTTCATCTATGGTAACTTCATCAGATTGTATTGAAATATTTTCAAAATTAAGCCCTTCCTCGGCAATCATTACTGTTGAGTAAATATACCCAAAAAAAATTAAGAAAATTTTTTTCTTCTTCAACATATTTAAACGATTCTTGCTTCTAGCAATTGATGCATAGTGATTATTCCTGAGCTCTCACTTTTACCTCTTGAGGAATTAACAACCAAGCTAAAAATTTTATTAGCTTCCATAATTTCAGCTGCATCTATAGCCAATGCATCGCTCGAAATATCTTTGAAATCAGAAGTCATCACATCTTTAATAAGAGTTTTGTTAAGCTCTATTTCATCATTAAGACATCTTCTTAAGTCACCGTCTGTAAAAATTCCAACAACTTTCTTATTATTTGAAACCAAGGTTACACCAAGTTTTTTTTCGGTAATCTCAATCAATGCATCTTTTAGTGATGTGTTGTGATCTACCATAGGTGCTCTTTCGTCCATGACTGCAAGATCTTTAACCAGGGTTGTAAGTTTTTTTCCTAATTGGCCAGCAGGATGAGATCTTGCAAAATCGTCTTTGCTGAATCCACGAGTATCTAGTAAAGCAATAGCGAGCGCATCACCAAATACTAAGGCAATTGTTGTTGACGAAGTTGGCGCTAAATCTAATGGACATGCCTCTTCATCAGCATTAATTGTTAAATTAATTTTACCCGCCTTTGCAATAGTTGATTTTTTATTGTTGGTCAGAGTAAAGATGTTAGAAGTTGATCGCTTTAATGAAGGTAAAATTTCAATGATTTCTTTTGTTTCTCCTGAATTTGATAAAATTAAAATTGAATCATTCTTACTGATCATGCCTAAATCACCATGAGCAGCTTCTGTAGGGTGAATAAAGAATGAGGAAGTTCCAGTACTTGATAATGTTGCAGAAATTTTCTGAGCTATGTGACCAGATTTACCAATACCCATTAATATCAATTTCCCCTTGGTCTCAAGAATACTTTCACAAAGATTCTGAAAATCAGGTCCTATTTGATCAGTTAAACCCATCACAGCATCTGCTTCAGTCTTGATTACCTTAATAGCTGTATTAATATAGTTCTTTTCTTTCATAACTTATTCATAATTTTTACTAATGTTATAATACCTATATGAGCCCATCTTTTAAATCTCTCACAGTTTTTCTTGCATTTTTCTGCCTACATTTAAACCTTGCAGGAGAATCTAATCCTCATAAATTTATTGATTCTCAGGCACAAGAAATGGTTTCTATAATTATCAATAATCAGGAGCTTTATAACGAAGACCCTGAATTGTTCAAAGATAAAATTAGTTTGATATTTGAACCAATGGTTGATTTTAGAAGGGTAGGAGCAAGTGTTATGGGAAAAAAATATTATCTTGCATCATCAAAATCACAAAGATCGGAGTTTATTCAAGCTTTTAAGACTTCATTACTTGATACATATACTTCTACCCTGGCTCAGTGGGGAGATCAAAAAATTGTAACTGTTTTTCCAGAAGATTCTGAATTAAAAAAAACTGAGGATGTTCGTCAGAATTTAATTACCGCAAGTAACATTTATCCAATTATTTATAAAGTAAGAAAAAATAAAAATGAAGATTGGTTAATCATCAACATCATTGTTAATGGAGTCAACTTGGGACTTACTTTTAGGAATCAATTCCAGGTTTTGGCAAAAGAGCATAATGAAAATATTGATGAAATAATAAAGCATTGGACTGCTGATGCAGATTTAAACTAATTTTTATAATAATTTTCCTATGGATATTACCCACTTCCTTAAATCAAAATTTCCTGAGGCAGATATTTCCTTAGATGGAGAAGATTGCAACTCAAAAGTTCTTATCGTTAGTGAAAAATTTGAGGGTTTAAATTCTCTTCAACGTCACAAATTAGTTTTAAGTGTTCTAAAAGACTATTTTCAATCAGGTGAACTTCATGCGCTTAGTTTGAGCACAAAATCTCCCTCTGAATTGGTATAAGTATGGAAAAACTTCGAATTGTTGGCGGAAATAGATTATCTGGATCTATTGCTTGCTCTGGAGCAAAAAATGCAGCTTTACCAATGTTGGCTGCAACAATTTTAAGTGATCAAAAAATTATATTTAAAAACTTACCTTACCTTCAAGATATTACAACTATGTTTGAAATTTTAGGCTCAATGGGAGCTGAAATTACATTAAATGAGGGTATGGACTTTATAATTTCTACATCGAAACTTCATGACTTTGAAGCTAGGTATGACTTAGTTAAAACAATGCGTGCTTCAATTTTAGTATTGGGCTCTCTCGTTGCTCGTCATGGTTTTGCAAGAATTGCTCTTCCAGGTGGATGTGCAATAGGAACAAGACCTGTCGATTTTCACTTAGATGCACTAACAAAACTCGGTGCAAAGATTGAATTAAAAAATGGTTATATTGAAGCTACTGCAAAAAAATTAGTAGGATGTGATATCAATTTTCCAGGAGTTTCTGTTACAGGTACTGAAAATATAATGATGGCTGCTGTGCTTGCTAAAGGTCAAACTATTTTAAGAAATGTTGCCAAAGAGCCTGAGGTGGAGGATCTAGCAAATTTTCTTAATTCCATGGGAGCAAAAATTAAAGGGGCTGGTAGCGATGAAATTATTATTCATGGTGTCGATGATCTCAATGGCACAAAATTTAGCATTCCTGCAGATAGGATAGAAGCTGGAACATATCTAATTGCTGCAGCCATAACTGGTGGTGATGTCACTTTATCAAATGTTCAAGCACCAAGAATGAATAATATCTTAGACAAATTAAAATTAAGTGGAGCTGCAATTAATATCGGCAATGATAATATTCAACTAGCCATGAATAAAGATTCTATTTTACCAGTGGATATTTCTACAGCTCCATTTCCAGGCTTTCCAACAGATATGCAGGCACAATTTACTGTATTGAATGCTTTGTCCAAGGGCTCCTCTGTTGTAACAGAGAATGTCTTCGAAAATAGGTTTATGCACGTTCAAGAGTTAAATAGAATGGGATGTGATATTACTGTCAAAGGCAGTAATGCATTTGTAAAGGGAGTAGATTCATTAAATGGTGCTCCAGTAATGGCAACAGATCTTCGAGCATCTGCTAGCCTCATATTGGCAGGATTATGCGCTAAAGGAGAAACAGTAGTAGATCGTATTTATCATATTGACAGAGGGTATGAAAGAATTGAGGAGAAGCTTTCATATCTTGGTGCCGACATAACAAGACTTCCGAATTAGTGTCTTAAACTTTATGAAAAATAATAAGGATAATTTAAGATTGATATTAGATCATGTCAAAACTATTGCTGTTGTCGGAGCTAGTTCTAAACCGTATAGGGATAGTTATAAAGTCATGAAATTCCTTCAAAATTTTGGTTATAGGATTTTTCCAGTGAACCCCAGTATTCATAATGCTCAAATTTTAGGAGAGGAATGTTATCCAAATCTTTCATCTATAAAAGAGAAGATTGATATGGTCGATGTATTTCGTGCTATTGAGCATATCCCAAGCATTGCAAATGAAGCAGTAAAAATAAAAGCTAAAATCTTTTGGACACAAGAAGGGTTGTATAGTGAAGAGGCAGAAATAATTGCAAATGATGCTGGTTTAAAAGTTATTATGAATCAATGCCCAAAAAAAATTCTTGAAAAAACTAATTAAATTATGCAAGACAAAGCAAATAAAATTTTAGAGATCGATCAGAGCTCTGAAGGAATTCTCCGTTTGATACTTAATGATGCTAAGAATAAAAATTCTCTCTCAGATAAGATGATGATGCTGCTTAAAAAACAATTATTCAAAGCATCAAATGATAATTCAATTAAAGTTATTATTATTTCTGCAGTCGGCGATGTTTTTTGTTCAGGACATAATTTAAAAGAAATTACTGATGCAAGAACAAATGAAGACGATGGTAAATCATATTTTTTAGATCTATACAATTTATGTTCTTCTTTAATGCAAACGATAATTTCATGCTCCAAACCTGTCATTGCAGAGATAAATGGAATTGCGACTGCAGCAGGTTGTCAGCTTGTTGCTAGTTGTGATTTGGCAATAGCCTCAGATTCTTCAAAATTTGCAACACCAGGAGTAAACATAGGATTATTTTGCTCTACTCCAATGGTTGCACTTTCAAGAAATGTGAGCAAAAAGGATTCAATGAAAATGCTTCTTACAGGTGATATGGTTGATGCGGTTGAAGCTAAGCGGATATCCTTAATTAATGATCATGTACCTGATGATAGACTTAATGACAGTGTAATGTCTCTTGCAAATAAAATTGCAACTAAGCCTCTTTCCACAGTTAAAATTGGTAAAGATGCATTTTATCGTCAATATGAAATGAGCCTCTCTGAAGCATATAAATATACTTCAAAAGTAATGACAATTAACTCTCTTTCAGACGATGCTAAAGAAGGCATCACCTCTTTTTTAGAAAAACGCGATCCTATCTGGAGAGACGATTGACCTATTGGGCGGGAATAGCTTCAGTAATGATCTTGTAATCTTTTACATTTGAGCTCATTAATATTTGGAGATCAATCTCATCTCCTGGAAAGGAATTTTTTAAAGCGCCAGTTAAATTTTCCCATGTAGGCAATTCATTATTTATGGATAAGATTATTGCTCCAGGCTTTATTTTTCCGCTATTAAAAAGTGGCCCATAATTTCTGAGTTCTGAGATTTCTAATCCATATGCTAACTCATTATTTAATAAGAATCTTTTTTCCTTTACTCTAAAATCTCCAATCCATGATCGTTTTACTGAGCCAAATTGAATGATTTCTGAAGCAACTTCAATCATTTTATTTGCAGGGAGTGCAAAACCAATTCCCGTATAAGACCCTGTTTTAGAAAATATTCTTGTATTCATACCAATTAGATTTCCCTTATGGTTAATCAAAGCTCCACCAGAATTCCCTGGATTTAAAGCAGCATCTGTTTGAAAAAGCTCAAGATATGGATTTCCGTAATCTCTTCCAGTCGCACTAATAATTCCGCTTGTAAATGTTTTCCCAAGGCCAAATGCATTGCCAATTGCAATTACCTGATCGCCTATTTGAACTGATGCGCTATTCGATACTTCAATAGGGATTAAGGGATCTGATGGCATAATTTTTATGACTGCAAGATCAGACCTTTCATCAAAACCTATTAAAGATGCCGGAAAAACCTGACCGTCATCTAGCTCAACATTAATAAGCTTTTTTCCTTCAATTACATGCATATTGGTAATGATGTATCCATCATTGGAAATTATTATTCCAGAGCCCTTAACATGATTTTCTGAGCTGCCATCAAATAATCTAGCTTCAACAACTTTTAAAGAGCTAATGTTGATAACCGAAGGAGAAGCTTTTGAAATAGCTTTAACATAACCATCTTCATTGAACATATTTGTATAAAGATATGTCAGAATGCCTACCAAGATTAAAAAATTTATTCTTGAAAGTTTATTATTAAAAAAATTCATATGATCATTAAATCAATAATATGAAGGATATAAAAGTTGTTGAAGAGAAATTATTTAGGCAAGGTATAAATCCTGATTTTGCGCAAATTGCTTTTTTAGAAGCATTTATTCAGTTTGAATCCTCCTATAAACCTAAAACATTTTTTTTTAGGAATCAATCTATCGGAAACATATATCTGTGGGGCCCAGTCGGAAGAGGTAAAACAATGTTGCTACAAGCAATACAAGATTGCTATTTTCCGCATTCTACAAAATTTCATTTTATTGAATTTATGCAACTTGTTCATTATAAACTGGCCGATTTTTCAGGCACCAGCAACCCTTTGATAAAAGTTGTAAAGAATTTATCTAATGACCACAAAACCATTTTTATTGATGAATTTCAGATCGAGGATATTGCTGATGCAATGATTATAGGTACTTTAATTGAGGCATTATCCAACATAGGGATAAGATTATTTATTTCATCAAATTCACACCCTGACAACTTGTATAAAGATGGCCTGCAGAGAGCTAAATTTGTTAAAACCATTAATTTTATTAATAAAAATTTTTATATTCACAATTTATCAGGCTCTGAAGATTATCGACTGAGGGAAATTGCTAAGTTTGATAGCTCTGATAAAGATAGAAATGGTGATGAGAGCGTCAAAGATTTTTTATTAGGGACCTTTAGCAAAGATATTTCTAAAAAAACTGAATTTTTAGTAAGTAATAGAAAGTTTAATTGTTTAGGTTGTTCTGACAAAGTGCTATGGATTTCTTTCGATAGTTTTTTCTCATCACCATGTGGAAGCAAGGACTTTATTGAAATTGTTAAAACCTTTGAATGGGTCTTTATAAATAATTTTCATTTATGTAGTGATGATCATATTGATAAATTAAGAAGATTTATTAGTTTTATAGATATTGCATATCAAGAAAATCAAAAATTAAAATTGTTTTTAGATCCTAATTTAATTAATTATTTATATTCAGGAGATAAGTTGACAAATTTATGGGCTAGAACTGAAAGTAGGCTTAATCAAATATCTACCGCAAAATATCTTCAAAATTTAGAGCAAAATTAAACTAAATGAACTAAAATATTGATTAAATATCTAGTAAACATTAACATTCGCATCTAAATTTTTTCTTTTGATATAAAAAATAATGAAAACTTTTTCACTCAGAAAAGAAGATGCTCAGCATGATTGGTACATTGTTGATGCATCTGACAAAACTTTGGGTCGCTTGGCAACAAAAATAGCTGATCGAATTCGAGGAAAAGACAAACCCACTTTCACTCCACACACTGATGGCGGCGATTACGTAGTTGTTATTAACGCTGAAAAGATTCAGGTCTCGGGAAAAAAATTTGATGACAAAAAATACTATACCCACTCTCTATATCCTGGCGGATTAAAGTCTAAAGCCTTCAAAGATATTATTGAAAATAAACCTGAATACATAATTGAAGAAGCTGTTAAGGGAATGCTTCCTAAAAATAAACTTGGAAAAAAAATATTTAAAAAGCTCAAAGTATATAAAGGTGACCACCATCCTCACGAATCTCAAGAACCAAAAATATGGGAACCAAAAATATGAGCACAGCTATTCATTATGCTACTGGGCGAAGGAAAACTTCTTCAGCAAGAGTTTATCTCTCTAAGGGTAAAGGAAAAATACTTGTAAATAATAAAGAATTATCTCATTACTTTGGTAGGCAAGTAGCTCAGATGTTAGTTATGCAACCCTTAAAATTGACTGAGCTTGAAGAAAAAATTGATATCAAAGCTATGGTTAAAGGTGGCGGCAGTTTTGGACAGGCTGGAGCCATAAGACATGGAATTTCAAGAGCCCTGCTTGAGTTTGATGAGTCATTAAGACCTCAATTAAAATCTGCAGGATTCCTTACAAGAGATGATAGAAAAGTTGAAAGAAAGAAACCAGGATTAAAGAAAGCAAGAAAAAGCTCTCAATT
>MDSV01040418.1_pt1 | contig 16962 bp, 17 predicted proteins | sample 810851 | NCBI WGS metagenome assembly MDSV01 (sample SAMN05326640, study PRJNA326480) | marine metagenome | isolation source: seawater | place: Atlantic Ocean: North East | collected 2012 | reverse complement strand
GTGCAGGGGTCCAGAAAAATACTATCGAGAACAGAAACAATGCCGAAAGATCAAATGATCCTGTAATTGCTACCCAACCAACCACTGGAGGGATTGCTCCAGGGGCTCCTCCAATTACAATATTTTGAGGAGTGCTACGTTTCAACCACATCGTGTAAATGACAACATAAAACAAGGTGGCGCCTAACGTTAAAACGGCAGCTAGCCAATTGACCCACAGTAATAGCACCACCATCGATATCACATTTAAAGTAACCCCAAACACTACTGCTGCAAGACCTGATATTCTTTTAGCTGCGACAGGCCTATCGCTTGTTCGAGCCATTAACAGATCAATATCTCGATCCCAATAATGGTTTAATGCACTCGCCCCTCCAGAAGCGGTTGCTCCTCCTAGCCAGACGGCCAGCATTAACCATAGATCAGGAACTCCGTTCTGAGCCAGAAACATTCCTCCACTCGCAGTAATTAGCAGAAGAAACATTATTGGAGGTTTTGTAAGCTCCAAATAATCAGATAGTACTTGTTTAATATTGAATTTACGTATGCCTCTTGAATCCATAACTACTATGCGGAAATACGCCTACATAGAATAAGTTGCGCAGCGTACCATACTGTTGCACCCCAAACCACTGATGCCATAGCAACATGTGTTGCTGTTAGGTAGATAGGAAAGCGCAACATGATCATCAAAGCTCCCACAGCTATCTGAATAATAAAAACTAGAGCCACTAACATTGCAATCTTCCTAACATCACCTGGGAAGCTTTTGTTTTTAATAGCAAAATGTACCACATAGATAACAAACAATCCCAAAACCAATACAGCCCATCTGTGACCCATATGAATGGACGCTAAAAACCCGCTATTCCCGCACAAAGGCCAAGATAGACATGCTGCCAATGCCCCATTAGCGGTGACCAATGATCCGCTGATTAAAACAAAATACATTACAGGAACAGACAAAATAGTCAGCACCACAATTTTCCGAGACAGTGCAAATGAATTAGCATTCACAAGCCGATATTTGTACATTAAAGTGGCTTGAGTGATTATTAAAGCAAAAAACAACTCCCCTGTAGACAAATGTACGGCAACTATTGCAGGCGGTAGTTCATTTAAAACAGTAATCGCTCCTAGGCCACCCTGTATTAATAGCAATACAACAGTAACCAAGCTTATCCATAGCAAAGCTTTGTCTTTCCTCATCCATAGCACGACCAAGGCGAAATTCACCAAAACTAGTGGTCCAACTATAATCGAAGCGATAAATCTATGAAGGTATTCAATAATGGCATGATATTCGAACGGGGGCAGAACTTTCCCGTAACATAAAGGCCAATCCGGGCACCCTAATCCTGAGCCGGTAGTCCTAACTATTCCGCCAACTGTTATTAATACCAACACAGACAAAGCCGTGATTATCATCAAATTTGATGTTATGTTTATTCTCTTGTCGGTCACTTGTCACTACACCTATTTATACGAGTATCTGCTAATCAAAGCAGTTTATGTTATATTTAATATTATCATGAATCCCGTTGTACAGGTCACTGATTTAAATAAGTCCTACGGCAAATTCCTAGCCGTTAATGATGTTTCTTTTAGCGTTCGTGAAGGCGAAATATTCGGAATATTAGGACCTAATGGAGCGGGCAAAACGACCACATTAGAAATCATAGAAGGACTAACATCTTACCAATCAGGATCCGTTACGATTCGCGGTATGGATTTAAAAAAAGATTCCAAGTCTATTAAAAGCATCCTTGGTATACAACTGCAATCATCAGCATATTTTGATTACCTCACCCTAAAAGAGATATTGACCTTATTTGGATCCATGTATAAAAATTCCAGAAACGCTCGGGAGTTATTGGAAGAAGTGGGGTTAGGAGAAAAAACTCAGAGCCGATTAAAGCAACTATCTGGAGGAGAAACTCACAAGTTTACACTTGCTGCTGCTTTAATAAATAATCCGCAAATTTTGATTTTAGACGAGCCCACAACCGCTTTAGATCCTAATTCTCGCCGAGAAGTTTGGAGCATGATTCAAGCCATTAACAAAAAAGGAACCACAGTGCTCATAACCACACATTACATGGAAGAAGCCAATACATTGTGTGACAAAATAGCCATAATGAATCATGGCAAAATCATAACTATTGATAGCCCAGACAACCTCAAACAGTCACTAAATTCGACCAATTCGATGACAATAACTACACTTGAGAATTTAAATAACAATAAACTGAAACATATAGAAAAAATAGATCCCAATTATGAGCAAATAGAACCCTGCAAATACAAAATGCAAATAGGAACTGAGCCTGGAAACTTCAGCACCATATTAAAAATGCTATCTAACAACGACATCGAACCCATTAGTTTAGAAATATCTGAACCCACCTTAGAAGATGTCTTTATTAATTTTACCCAAAATTAGAATTATGACTCAATTATTTATCAGCAATTTAAAAATAATGTACCGAAATCGCCAAACAGCTTTTTGGGCTTTGTTTTTTCCATTATTATTGGTCACAGTTTTCGGCCTATTTAACATGACTGAATACAGCAAGTCCAAAATAGGAATCTTAAATTCCTCAGAAGATGAATTGGCGACTCAATTAATAGATTCTCTCGGTAACATCAAAGGATGGAGCATATCTTCGCAAACGGACTCAAAATCGCTGGAGACCGACCTTGAAACCGGATCCTTAGAGTACGGAATTTACATTCCAGAGAATTTTTCTCTAGAAAATCCTTTTGTTACCGTGCAATACGCTTCACCAAATGATACAGAGCATCAAGTAATAGCAGCTACGACAAGAGATACTATACAACAATTAACAAACCCGAATTACGTGGTGACCACAATCGGCGACAGTATCAACAAAGAACCAGCAAATTATTTTGATACTGTTCTATTGGGAATTATTGGCCTTGCAATAACTGTAAACTCTGTGATTTCTATAACCATACAATTGAGCACATATAGAAATCAAAATATCCTTAAACGCCTTCTCGCGACTCCTTTACCAATCTGGAAGTTCTTCTTCTGTGAAATACTTTCTCATTTGGTGCTAGTCCTAGTCCAAACAAGCGTCATATTAATAGTTGGCTGCTTCATTTTTGGAGCAAATATCTACGGAAATATATTGTACATATATGTGATTGTTATTATTGGAACAATAGTATTCATAAACATAGGATTTATCCTGTCCTCCTGGGCAAACTCTCCAGCAGCTGGATCTGGCTTAGGTAACGCGGTTATATTCCCAATGATTTTTCTGTCTGGAACGTTTTTCCCCGTCGAATACCTCCCTTGGCCACTGCCGTTATTATCTGCGATAATACCCTTAACACCTATGCTAGAAGCACTAAGAGAAGTAGCTCTCAGCCAGATGTCATTAATAGCTATTTGGCCCTCAATTGCTGTTTTGTTAGTATGGATTTTATTAACCGGGGTAATAGCCACGCGTGTATTTAAATTCAATTAATCTTAAATACGTAAGCCTTACGTTTATATTGTGTTTTATAGTAGCGTGTTCAAATCTTAATCAAGAACAAAATTCCAATGTTATCAACGGTAAAGTAATGTCAGTGGTGGCAAAATCAATATCTGAGGTCGATTCATTTGAAGTTAAATCCTCTGCAGGAACAATTTACCGTTTTGAAACCAACGGCTTTATTGGATTCACCCCATCTCACATTAAAGAGCACCAAATAACAGGGGAACCCGTAACTGTAACTTTTATTCGTGAGGGCAGTCTTCTTGTAGCAACAGAAATCACTGATTAATTTACAACAGACTCTATAGCTTCTATTACTTCCTCGCTGGTAACAAAAATTTCAAATTTGTCCGCAAGTCTTCCCTCTGCATCAACCACAAATAACCAAGGCTCTGTCACTAATCCCCATTCTGACACTGCATCTACTTGCTGGCCGCTAAAGCGTCCTTGTTCTACCAAATCATTAGGATTCGCAAAAACCTCTACATGAATAAAATCAACTCGATCTGTGTATCTGTTTTTTACTGTGGACACCATATCTACAATTGGGCCACACACTTGACTGACACACAAAGCAGGAGTTGCAAAAACAATCACTGATGGCTTCCCGTTCGTAACAGCTTCATCAATCGACAAACGATATAAATCTACATCAGGATCTGGATCAGTAGATATAAATTTTAAGTCCGCTTCATTATCGGCTGTCAAAGTTACGCTTTTAGGCACACGCTCACCTATAGATGTAATAGAAGAATATTCATTAACAACAATTGCGGCTTTGCTCCATGTGCTTTCATCTTCGTAAACAAAAGAACCCACTATTTCCCAATAGTTCGGATTCTCTTGAGTGCCAGCACCCGATACATCGAAGAAAAGGTCTGTTACATACAACCCTTTGCCAGCCACCCCTGGAATACTCATCCAATAAGCTGTGGACGTATCTTTAATTACTCCTTCATTTTCATTAGGAGGATAAAAAATTGCTTCTACTAAAACTTGATCTACAACAATACTTTCTCCTTCAAAGTCAAACAAAGAAAAACCGATTCTATTGTCCCCTACAGTCACATCAGAAGTTGTGGCCACTACCATGTTAGTATTTTGGGATTTTTGAACAGGAGATGGTGTTCCGTTGCATGCCAAGTTTAAGGAAACAATAAAACCAAGCGCGCAAATTAAAAGTCGTTTATTCAAATTAAGAACCCTGTGCAATCATTTCATGTACAGATTCTTCCAGTTCAATGTTGCGTACAATCTCTATCATTTTATCTAATTTTTCCGTAGGCCAATCCATGTTTTCAAACAATGGCTGCACACGATCACATTCTGTTTTGAAGTCCCATTCCAGCTCAGTTCCCTGGTATTCGCCTTTATATTCCGTGCCGTCAAACAAAGTAATAGTTATTCTTGGAGAAAATGCTAGTCTATCTTTGTGCCCTTCAATAGTGACTTTTTCCATCAATTTAAGCACCTGTTCTTCTTTTAAATCACTAGCCACTTCTGGATCTACTCTCTCTTTTAGCGGAGGATAATATCCATTCAAACAAGTGTACGCCGCAAAATAATGCGTGCTACCAATCCCAGGAGATGTTCGAGCGCTACTTGGGAAAGCAGGAGAGGGATACGTTGTCTCAAGCCAGTTCATATCGACATGAATACTGGAAATCCGATCAAACTCTATAACATGCTCTTTCCTGATGTCCGTCATTAATTCAATTACTGGATTATTGTATCCTGCTGTAGGATATATCTTAGGAGTAATATGAAGTAACTCCCAGTTACTGCCCAAACCTTCTACAATTGAGTTTAAGTTAACTTGTTTGGGTCCAGCAAAAACATAAGAAAGTTCTCCAGTGTTGTTGCCAACAAAAGCGTTATAAAACCCTGCATCACCTTCTAAGGATGTTTCGGATCCTTTAACGTCTTCTTGCGAAAGCAACGCAGCCATAATTCCAGTTCTCGTAGCAACAGGCTCATGAAACATCATCTCCCTTCCTCCTGAACGAGGCCCTTCATTTGTTCCTCCTGTAAAAGTGCATGCCAAAGCCATACATGTAACCAATTGATCTTCTGTAAGATTCAAAAGCATTCCGGTGGCAATAGCAGACGCAATAGTGCCATACACAGCACTGGATCTGAAACCTCTAGCTTGTGTAGAAGGAATAAAATCACTACCTATACGTGCTTGAATCTCATAAGCTGCTGCCATCGCAACTAGTAATTCTTTACCTGTGCTGTTCTCCAACTCAGCACTTGATAAAGCAGCAGGAATAACACAAGGACCAGGGTGCAATAACATTCGATAGGAGTCTGACTGATTTGTTGCATGCATTAACTTACTATTCACAAAAGCAGCACCAGATCTAGTGGATTTAGAACCATCAAAAAGAATAGTGGAGCCTTCACTCTGTGGCTCCTCTCGTTTAATTAACTGTATAGCATTCTTTCCGTGTTCTGTACCTGCCCCAATAATTGAAACCACCATTGCATGTAACAAAGAAGCCTTCAATTTATCTACAACTTCATCTGGCAATTGCTCATAACGTAAATTTTTGGCAAACCGACTGAAAACCCTAGTTAAAGAATCTGCCATCTTGTCTCTCCTCTTCTTTAGATTTCTTTGATCAATTTATTAAAAATAAACCGGATTATTCCTAATATTAAAACTGCAATAAGTATATATACAAAAATATTCAATTCCCATGGCCTACCCGCCATACCCAATGCGATGCCTGCAGCAGGAGGATGCTCAGTGTCTGTCAAACCCATAGCCAATATTGTCAACCCGACCGCTCCAGCCATAACCAAAATATCTCCGTAAGCAAAAGTAATTATGACTAATTCATAATTTATAAACACCAGTGCCAAAATTGAGCCAACAATCAAACCACAAGAATGCCCGCCAATAATAGCCCTTAATCTTCCTGATGAAGCTTGAGGATGGAGAAATGCTGTAACCACGGTGGAACCTAATCCAGCTACTAATGCAGCATTTGCGACGGAGTCTATGAACAGTAACACAACCAACATGGCAAAAACGGCTAAAACTGATTGCGCTAAATAGCGTCCCCAGTGCCCTCTGATATTCGGATTAGCTATATGAAATGAACCCATTATTACCTTTCAACAGACAATCTTCTAAACGCTCAGGCCTTTTTCTGTAAACACTGACCTAGCCACTCGTATCGCTGATCTAGTCCCAAAATAACCGCCGTATAGCATTACTTGAATGAATACCTCTAAAATTTCTACAGGCTTCATGCCTAATTCAAGCGCTCCTTCTATTCGTCTTCTAACTTGCCTGTCATACACCCCTACAGCTGATAATGCTGCTAAGCTACACATAGCCCGTTCTTTTGAGCTCAGATGAGGCCTTGTATATATCGCACCCCAGTGATATTCATTTACTAGTCGTTCAATCTCAATCTCTGCGTCACTAGCATTAGCGTCCAAATAAGCATCGATATCCTGATAATGCTCTTCATGCTTTGCTATACCTTCTTGGTAAAGCTGCTCTACTGATTTTGATATGTCATAATCAAAAGTAGCTTCAAAATCAACACTGTTTGCTTCAAATATATCTCTTGTAAGCAAGAGAGCATTCTCAACCTGCGGTATCCCCACATAAAAAGTCAATTGGATGAACACCTCTACAATTTGAGCAGGAGTCAATCCTACTGTTAAGCCTCTTTCAATATGTCGCCTTAACAGAAGCATTTGCCCATTAGCCATTAAAACCGAAATAGTACATATGCTCCTTTCTTTTAAATCAAGACCAGGACGGGTCCATATTTTTCCAAAAAGACACTCATCTATAATACGGCGAAGATCTGGAGCTAATTGATCTGTTCCAGGAATCGAATTATGACCTTGGTTATTGCCTGCCAATTTGGCTCGCATTTCTTGACCCACCTGATATCTATGTTCTAACGAATCCACTTTATCTCCTCAATCAATATGCTTAGAATTGTACATACCATTGTATCAATTAAATATTACAATCCAACTATGTATTCTTGATAATTTGCTCAGAAAACCAGGATATTTTTTCTAAAGTTTGAGATAAGTCTGTACTCCTCATATCAAATATAATATGAGACACACCTAAATCAGAATATTCTTGTATATCCCTCAAAATTTCTTCGTCAGTCCCTGCAAATTTCCGTCTAGGGCCCTCACTAGAGGCATCGTACAAAGGGGCTTTCATCGCAATATCGAGTTCTTCTGGATCTCTTCCAACTGATTCCGAATATTCTCTTAAATAGGAGAGCTCAGATGAAATTTGATTTGGATGGAGCGGAGCAGCAGGAATCGCTCCTACAGGATGCCAACCATCGCCCAAATTGACAGCTCTTCTAATGGCAGCCTTGCTTTGTCCACCAACCCAAATTTTTGGATGTGGTTTCTGTAAAGGTTTCGGGAGAAAATGAATGTTTGAAAATTTATAATAATCTCCTTCATAATCGGGAGATTCGGATGTCCACAATTCCTTAAATATCTTAAGGTACTCATTAGTTACCTTGCCTCTTTCTTTAAAAGGAGGAGAGGCCATCACTTCAAATTCCTCTTCCATCCATCCAACTCCAACCCCCAAAATTAATCTCCCATTAGAAAGTAAATCCATCGTAGCTAAAATTTTTGCTGTCAAGACTGGATTCCTGTACGGGACAATCATCACACTAGGGACAATTTTTATGTTTGTTGTAATGGCTGATAAATACGTAAGCAGGGTCAATTGTTCCAAATACTCTCCCGTGTCTCCACCAGGAAATTCCCCCCCTACTGTATACGGATATGGAGAATCTATAGTTTTAGGCACAATTATGTGATCCCCAACAACCATACAATCAAATTCCGCAGCATCTCCTGCTTTAGCGATCTCAGCTAACGGCCCTGGCCTGGCTGTAGGCCCATGATTTGGCAAATAAAATCCGAACTTCATACTATCCCTCACATATACAAATATTCTTGTCCACAATCTGATAATATAGAATATATCAATAGGAGGTGCAACATGGAACAGTTAACATTAGCGGAGGCTGAAAAAGCCTTACAAGCAGCTAAAGCTAAAGCAGAAGAAATGGGAGTGAAACTAGCAATCTCAGTGGTAGACGCACGAGGTGACTTAAAGTGCATGGTATGGATGGACGGCGCTCCTTGGAGATGTCCAGTATTCTCTAGAGGTAAAGCACGAGCATCTGTATGTTACGGAGCATCAAGTGCAGATTTAACCGAACGATTGAACACTCCAATTATGCAAGCAATCATGATTAAAGAGGGTGGAGAAATCATTCCAGGCCAAGGAGCTCTCCCTATATTTAAAAATGGTCAATTAGTCGGAGCTATAGGCGGAAGTGGCGGATCATCACAAGAAGATGAAGATGCCGTAAGAGCCGGAGTAGAAACTTTTAATTAAATCAAAATTGCCGGAGGGTGGCGCCTCCGGCATTAAATTTCATGAATTTTTATTTCCAATTTATAACTTTACTCATTTTTATTTTAGCAACGGTAGGATGTACTTCACCATCAAACGAAGTTTATTCAGTTCCTAGCGTCGATTATAAAGTTCCCGCCGCATACGCAAATAAACCAACAAATGAAGGCCCGCAGGTTGTATTGCCCAAAGATGGCCTACCCCATGATGCGCCTGTTGAATGGTGGTATTTCAATGGGCATGTCTCAGATACTCAAGGAAATGAATTTAGCTACCATTTCACCGTATTTCAGACCCAACAAGATCTAGATGGCTCTTACCCTCAGCTATTTCATGTTAGCTGGCACGACCATCAAGCAGGAACAGTATTCCATTCAGAAAAATCATTTCAGCAGTATGATGATCTTCCAGAAAATTATATTGACTTCCGTGTTGCTGCATGGCAAATGAAAGAAACCAAAGACAAATTTGTCTTATATTTCGATGTTCAAGATTATTCTGTTGAATTGAATTTGAGCAAGAGTAAGAAACCTATCATGCATGATGGGACAGGTTTTGTAGACATGAAAGAAGCCGGACAAACTTATTACTACACCTATTCTTCATTGGACGCATATGGGCACATAACTAATATAGACACTCAAACAAAAATCACTGGCACTTCATGGATGGACCATCAATGGGGAGATTTTCTAGAAAATCTCGAAATCGGGTGGGATTGGTTTAGTATTCATCTAGATAATGGCCACGAATTAATGATCGCCTATGTTAGGAACACAAGTACCAACGAGTTCATAACATCTTACGGGACCTACATAGACCTTGATGGCAACTCTCAGCACTTACGTTCTGAGACTTTCACATTGGAAGCTATGCAGGACTGGCAAAGCCCCATAACTCTATCCAATTATCCCGTTAAATGGAAGCTTGGCATTCCCGTTTTAGACCTCACATTAAGTATTTCAGCAGTTACCGAAGATTCCGAGTTTTCTCCCGATTCAGAATTAGTGTTTTCATACTGGGAAGGAAGTACAAAAATCAGCGGCACAATCGAAAGCAAACCGATTTCCGGATATGGTTTTATGGAATTGGTCGGGTACTAGAATCCCTCTTTTATTTTGTATCCCAAGTGCAATCACTGCTTCATCAAAAACAAATCAGAACCGCCCCTTTTGGCACATTTTTAAAAATGTGTTATGTTCTGCACCATTGAATGGTTGTGCACTAGGATAAACGCCCATAACTGTTTAGAATTTAAAAAGGATATAAATATGGAAAAAGAAATACTTGTGTTAGCAAAATTTAAATCGGGAGACGGAACGTTTGAAAAATTCATGGGATGGATGCAATCTGATGAAGGAATGGGAGTAAGGAAAAGTATCGCTCATGTTGAGAAAACAATTCCTGCAGTAGCTCCAGATAAAAGTTACATTATGTTTAAACTCTCTGTTCACAACGAGGAAGGTTTGAAAGAATTATCATCCGGTAATAATCCAGTAGCAAAACCTATTTGGGATGAATGCATTGAAAGCATCCAATTGTGGGACCTAAGTTCAATTAATATTTAATTTTGTACTTAACTTAAAATGGTTTGAGGCATCCAGCCACCGAATTCTCTAGTATTGATTCAGCATGTCACCCCAAAGTATCATTAATTTAATATCCACAGGAGCTTCGATTGGAACAATCACAAAACCGGCGAACAACCTTATATGAGGATCATACAGAATTAAAGGCACGCATGGGAGAATTTGGTGGCTGGGACATGCCCATCCAATATTCCGGAATATTATCCGAGGTTGATGCCGTCCGCAAGCATTGTGGGATTTTTGACGTATCGCATATGGGGAGAGTATATGTGTCTGGACCTGATTCTCACATGTTTATGAATATGCTTGTAACCAGCCCAGTCCTAAATATGGACATACTCCAAGCACGATACGGCTTGATTTGCAATGGGAACGGAGGGGTGATTGATGACACGATCTATTACAAAACAGGCAAAAACGACTACCTAATCATTCCAAATGCAGGAAACCGAATTCCGGTCATTACCTGGATGAGGGCGACCAATGCAAAATTCTTCAATAATTCTGTAACAATTACTGACAAAACTGAGGAAACCACAATGTTAGCCATCCAGGGCCCATTATCAGAATCTGTATTGTCCCCATTAATTAATCTAAAATCCCACACTACTTTATCCGAATTGAAGTTTTTTAGGGCAGCAAACGGAGATATTTCTGGCAAGCCAGTATTCCTCGGAAGAACCGGTTATACAGGAGAAGACGGGTTTGAACTCATCATCGACAATTCTCAAGCTCAGACATTATGGGATTCCTTAATGTCAAATAACGTTGTCCCTTGTGGATTAGGCGCCCGTGATGTCCTTAGGCTAGAAGCTGCTCTACCTCTTTATGGACATGAACTAGACATCGATACTAGTCCGGTGGAAGCAGGTCTCAACAGATTTATCAAAAAGAAAACGTCTTTCATCGGCTCTGAAACAATTCACCAGCAATTGAAAGATGGCACAGATAAAATCTTAATTGGTGTCTCTTGTATGGGCAAAAGCGCCCCCAGGCAAGGCTACCCTATCCTACAAAATGGGCAAACCATCGGTACGATCACTTCTGGAAGTTATTCTCCAAGCTTAAATATTAGTATAGCGCTGGGATATGTTTCCACTGTACAATATATAGAAGGAACTAATTTAGAGTTAGATATCAGGGGGAAAATAATCCCTGCTAACCTAGTGAACACTCCATTCTACAAGCGAGGTAACTAAATTGAATCCAGCTGACAGATACTACACTAAAGAACACGAATGGATCAAAATAGAAGAGCCTGGCATCGGCATTATTGGCATCACTGATCATGCACAATGCGAACTCGGGGATGTTGTCTACGTAGAACTTCCAGACAATGGGACAACAATAACATCCATGGAAAAGATGGGGGAAATTGAATCCGTTAAAGCAGTGTCTGACCTGTTCTCTCCAGTAACCGCTGAAGTATTAGAACAAAACGAAGAGATACTAACCTCCCCAGAAAAAGTCAATGAAGATCCTTTCGGATCCGGATGGCTTGTAAAAGTGAAGCTAACAAATGAATCAGAGCTTGAAAACCTAATGAATTCAGATGCTTACACATCCTTAACATCTTAAAACTCACCATACGCTAGGAGAAATACTAAGTTGGACAACGCCGTTCCATTCCAGTCTCACTACATACCCAACACCTTGGAAGAGCAGCATTTTATGTTAAATAAACTAAATGCTCCAGACATAGATTCTTTGTTTTCAGATATTCCAGAAAAATACCGAAATCCCTCCCTAAACCTGCCAAGTCCATTATCCGAGATGCAAATTATGCAGGAATTAGGATCTCTAGCGGCTCAAAACAGAACATTATCGAGTGGTCCTTCATTTTTAGGGGCCGGATCCTATCATCACTTTATTCCCGCGGCAATAAAGCCTCTCATAACCCGAGGTGAATTTTTAACCGCATACACCCCGTATCAACCCGAAGTTAGTCAAGGAACCCTGCAAGTCATTTACGAATTTCAAACTCTCATCAGCAATTTATACGGAATGGAAGTGGCAAACGCCGGAATGTATGATGGTGCCACTAGCTTAGCTGAAGGTGTCCTAATGGCTTGCCGCGTAACTAAACGGGACCACGCTAGCATATCCTCCACAGTATCCCCTGCATATATTCAGGTCATTGAAACTTATTGCCAAGCCCAAGGGATTACAATCTCTACATTCAATCCAGACAATCCTGAAATATCCGAGGAATCTGCCTGTGCAGTAGTCCAATACCCGAATTTCTATGGGGGAATAGAACGATTACAAGATATAAGCGATATAGCCCACGACGCTGGAGCACTATTAGTAATGTCTGCCGACCCTTTAGCACTTGGAATGTTTAAATCCCCAGGCGATTATGGAGCTGATATAGCCACAGGAGAAGGTCAGCCTTTAGGAATTCCTCCTAGCTTTGGAGGACCTTACCTAGGACTGTTCACCTGCAAAAAACAATATATAAGACAAATGCCTAGTAGATTAGTTGGCAAGACCAGCGACAAAGAAGGGAAAGACGGATACGTCCTCACTTTACAAACTCGGGAACAGCACATCCGTCGAGAAAGAGCAACCAGCAATATTTGTACCAACGAAGCTCTTTATGCCCTAGCATCAACTATATACCTAGCGCTACTTGGCAAAACGGGAATTCAAAAAATATCTAATCTTTGTTATCAAAAAGCTCACTATGCCGCTTCAGAAATAGCAATGCTTCCCGGTTTCCAGGTTCAGAATCAAAATGAGTTCTTTAAAGAATTTGTTATCTCTTGTCCAATCAAGCCAGAAGCAATCAACAAAAAACTCATTGCTCAAAATATTCTAGGCGGGCTAGACATAAGCCATCTTCAACAAAATAGCATGTTACTGTGCGTCACAGAAATGAACACAAAAAATGATATTGATGCACTTGTAATGGCATTAAAGGATTTATAAATGCAACAAGGCGGAAACCGTAACACTTCAAAATTACTGATGGAGAGAAGTATCAGTACCCGAGTCGGAGCTATTGTTCCTGACTCTGATGTGCCTATTCAACCGTCCCCTAAAGACGACCTATTACGAACGAACTTAGAGCTACCCGAAGTTTCTGAACCTGAAGTTGTCCAATATTTTACCGGATTGAGTCATAAAAATTTTTCTATAGATACTCATTTCTACCCTTTAGGTAGCTGCACCATGAAATACAACCCAAAAATCAATGATGAAATCGCATTTTTGCCTGGATTTGCTGATATACACCCACTCCAAGATGAAACCATATCCCAAGGCGCATTGAATTTAATGCATGAACTCCAAAGCTACTTACAGGAAATAACAGGCATGGATTGCGTGGGATTGTCTACTCTTGCTGGTGCACACGGAGAATTCGCAGGAATGCTAATGATAAGAGCATTTCACCAAAACAATAAAGATCTAAACAGAACGAAAGTAGCCATACCAGACAGTGCACACGGGACCAACCCCGCCTCTGCTGCTATGTCTGGCTTTGATGTTATATCGATTCCTTCTGATGATGAAGGCAATATAGATATAGACTTCTTGAAAACAATCGCAGGGCCTGACTTAGCAGGAGCTATGATTACCTTACCCAGCACTCTAGGGATTTTTGATACTAATATCGCGGAAGTATGTTCAATTGTTCACGAAGCAGGCGGTTTAGTTTACGGAGATGGAGCAAACATGAATGCCCTTCTCGGCAGAGCAAAACTTGGTCACCTAGGATTTGATGTTATCCACTTAAACCTGCACAAAACTTTTAGCACGCCTCACGGTGGAGGGGGACCCGGGGCTGGGCCCGTCTGCGCTAAATCCATTTTGTACGATTTTTTACCCGCTCCAGTCGTTAAACAAGTTTCTGCTGGGTTTGAACTTGTTACACCTAAATCTTCGATAGGAAGAATCAGCGGATTCCAAGGTAATTTTGCGGTATTAGTCCGCGCATACACTTACATAAAAACATTAGGCGCTGCAGGAATTAAATCTATAAGTGGCAATGCGGTATTAAACGCCAATTACATAATGGAATCCCTTAAAGATATTTACGATATCCCTTATAAACGTACGTGCATGCACGAAGTAGTATTTTCAGCTTCATCCAAAAAAGATCAAGACGTTAACGGCCTAGCAATTGCCAAACGCCTACTCGATTATGGGTTCCATGCGCCCACCATGTACTTCCCTTTAATTGTGGAAGAAGCATTAATGGTTGAGCCCACAGAGTCAGAAACTTTAGAGACCTTAGATGCCTTTATAGATGCCATGAAAGCCATAAATGAAGAAATCTCAAAGCAACCCGAACTCGTAAGAGAGGCACCACACACCACTCCTGTGTCCAAGTTAGACGAAGCTAAAGCCGCGCGCGAGCCGCAATTAAAATGGGAACCCTCGCCATAAGTGCAAAATAACCCTTGCTGAACAATGATCAACAAAAACACTAAACCAGATCTCTTTTTTTAAGTTTGTAGAGAGTAATTAATTATTTTCCCAAAACTTCTTTAATCGCTTCTTCGGTAGACCGGACCTGTACTCCTGCTCGTTCTTCCTGTAGTAGCATAGCAACTCTAGAGTCTCTTCCTTCCCAGCCTCGATTCATAGCCTCAGTCATTTCAGCCAAAGCTAAATTGGCAAGTTTCATCGGGACATCAAATTCTCTCCCTACAGCAACAGCCAAATCTACGTCTTTCCGGGCTAACTTCAAGGCAAAATCAGGAGGATCAAATTTCCCAGGCAAAAGATGTTCAGCTAAGCCCTCAAAAGTTCCTCTTCTTCCTTGTGCTCCTTTACGAACAGCCTCCCACAGAGCCAACGGTTCAACACCAGCTTTAACTCCCATGGTAAAGGTTTCCGCTAAAGCACATTGAATTATATATCCAGAACAATTGTGTACCAATTTAGCTACAGAACCTGCTCCAATAGGACCAACATAAAATATCTGGTCTCCTATTGCATCTAATACATGTTTGTTTTTTTCAAACACCTCTTTATCCCCACCAACCCAAACAGCCAAACGCCCGCTATGAGCCCCTCTCGGGCCTCCGCTGACCGGTGCATCCAATAAATGCACTCCTTTCTTACTGAATTCCTCTGCCGTCTGCCTCACCATCGAAGGCGAGTTCGTGCTCAAGTCAAAATACACTTTCCCTGCACTCAATCCCTGTAATAACCCTTGCTCGCCCAAGCAAACGGCCTGCATTTCGAGAGGCCCCGGCAAAGAAGTTAAGACAACCTCTGATTGCTCAGCAACCTCCTTAGGAGACTCCGCCCACGCTGCGCCTGCTTCCAAATGCTCTATTACTGAATCTCTATTGATATCATGCACAGTCAGATGATGCCCTCCTTTAATCACATTCATTGCCATTCCGCTGCCCATTGTTCCAACCCCAACAAAACCTACGTTCATATCTGCCTCCTCATTCCTTTGTGATAAAATCTGTCTAATTATTCTTGAACCACTTTTACTATACAACAATTCTATAATCGCAGGGGTTTTATAATGAATTTAGAAAATTTATGGCATTACGACAGCATACAAATCGGACAAGCAGGACCGGAAGTTAACGTGCCAATTACAAACGACAATATCGCAGAATATGCCGATATTTGCCAAAATTATGATCCGCAATACTCTATATCTTTATCAAACAAATCATTAACTGCCATGCCCTCCATGGCGCTTAGTTATGCACCTTTACTCCGTTGGGAAATAGCAAAAAATAATGGATTTGTTGCATATGAAGACTCTCAAACCATGAGAAAACAAACACCTTTTGCCAAATGCCAAGTTGATTGGCGGCATCCTGTAAAAGCAGGAGATAATATACGAAGTACTCGCAAAGTATTTGAAAAATACGAACGCAGAGGAAGTAAATTTGTCACCTTTGAAGTAGCATCTTATAACCAAAACAACGTAAACGTAGCGACCTATTACTACACATGCATCTTTGAATATGCAAAAGGACAACGAACCCAAAGGGAAGAAACTGCCTCCCCTCCATTTGAAAAACCTTTTCCAGAAGTCACGAAAAGCACATCAAAATTAGATCTAGCCACAGTGGAAATTGGATCAGCTCTACTACCATTATCTATATCTGAATCTGAAGAAATTATCCTAAGACATAATGATTTCAGATTAGCTGGCGGGAAGAGAGACAGCAATATCCATGTTGATGAGGAATTCGCAAAAAACAACATTTTTGGTACCGCTGTCAATTCGGGCCCTGCAACGTTATCTTACAACGCCCAAATGCTAGAAAGAAACTTCGATATATCAAATATATATAACAACGGCTCTTTATTGATGAGAGCAATTACGCCGGTTAACGCTGGTGACCGCATCACGATTTCAGGCACGATGAAAGACTTGAAAAAAAATAATGAAGCCACAATATATACAGGAAGAATGACCGGCGAAAACCATTTAGGGGACCTTGTT
>MDSV01082855.1_pt1 | contig 16963 bp, 9 predicted proteins | sample 810851 | NCBI WGS metagenome assembly MDSV01 (sample SAMN05326640, study PRJNA326480) | marine metagenome | isolation source: seawater | place: Atlantic Ocean: North East | collected 2012 | reverse complement strand
GCAAACGGTGCTCACATTAATGACGGAGTAGATACAGCTACAGGAATAAGAATTCTATCTCTACACGGAAAACACCGCAAACCATCTGCTGAAAGCATAAGCAACGTAGACGTAATTGTATTTGACATCCAGGACGTGGGAGCACGTTTCTATACCTATCTCAGCACTCTTCTCTTAGTGATGGAATGTGCCGCAGAAAATGACGTTAAAGTTGTTGTTTTAGACAGACCCAACCCACACTCTCACCACGTTCAAGGCCCTATGTTAGAACCTAGTTTTTCATCTTTCATAGGACTTGCACCTGTACCCATTATTCACGGAATGACACTTGGTGAAATTGCTCAAATGGCTAACGGCGAAGGGTGGCTGGAAGGAGGATTACAAGCTGAATTAGTAGTAATAGAGTGTGACAATTATTCCCACTCGACGTCATATTCATTACCTATAGCGCCTAGCCCCAATCTACCGTCAGATAAAAGCATAGCCCTTTACCCTTCTCTTTGCTTTCTAGAACCAACTACAGTTAGCATAGGCAGGGGAACACCTTCACCTTTTGAAATAGCAGGATTTCCAGAAAACACATTTGGAGAGTACGAATTCACTCCCGTTCCTACTCCTGGAGCATCGCCCAACCCCAAGCATAAAAACACGCTTTGCATAGGTGATGATTTCTCAAACGTCGACAAGACCTGGGACCTAAGTATATTAGTAGGTTATGCAAATATGTTTAGAGACGAAACCGGAAAATTAAACGGCTTCTTTACTTCAACTAGCTTCTTCGATAAACTAGCGGGAACAGATAAACTAAGACTTTACCTAGAAGAAGGATTAAGCGTTGAGGAAATTGAACAATCTTGGGCTCAAGGAATAGACGATTTTAAAATCGCAAGAGCTCCTTATCTATTATATCCTCTGTAGACCACTATATTTGTTCATTATGAATTCAATGAGAACTTTATTTTTAACTGCATTTGTTTCACTAGCAATTATTGGATGTACCAAGCACGACGATTTCACAAACGAATTATTCGATTGTGAATGCGGAACAATGCAAGTAAACGGGCGTGACTTAAACGTTAGAATGGCAGAGGGATTTAACCCTGACTCTACTGATTATAATCTTTGGAGATACCACATAGTTGCTGACTTTAGGCATGAAGAAGAAGCTATTAATCACGCTCCAAGTGAAGATTTAAGCATTAGTATTGATCTTATTTACTCTGGATCTTCTTTTACTGCAAATGCTATTGATGTTCTAACTGCTAATTACATCGCTATTCCTGTTGATGAAATGTGGGACGTAACAAGTGGTACAGTTGATATATACGCTGGAGATTCTCTTCACACGCTAACTTTAAACGACGTTGCTGTAGACGGTGATAAAACTTTAAACGGAGAATTCACTATCATTCCTCAGTAAACTCATTTTACGATTTGAAAAAGCACCGCCCTTAATAGAAGGAGCGGTGCTTTTTATTTGGCATAAACTCTAATTTTAACACTAATTATACTAGGAAGTTAGAAGCAATAATAACAAGGGAAAATTCAGTATTTTTACACTCCAATTTTTCATAAATTGAAACAATATGAATAGTTACAATAATTATCAGGATCAGATTTTAGAGAGAAAAAGTGAAGGATTGAATCCTCTTCCTATAGACGGGTCAGATTTAATGAGTGATATTATTGAACAAATCAAGGATGAAGGTCATGAACACAGAGAAGATTCTCTCAACTTATTCATTTACAACGTTCTTCCAGGGACAACAAGTGCTGCAGAATTAAAAGCGGACTTTTTGAAGGAAATCATCCTTGGTACTCAAGTGGTGAAGGAGATCTCAAAAGACTTTGCCTTTGAGCAATTGTCTCACATGAAGGGTGGTCCATCGATCAAAGTACTTTTAGACTTAGTCCTTGGAGAGGATGAAAGCACATCACTTCAGGCAGCAGATGTTCTGAAAACTCAGGTTTTCCTTTACGAATCTGATATGGAAAGGCTTGAAGAAGGGTATAAAGCTGGCAACACTGTTGTAAAAGACATCCTAGAAAGCTACGCTAAAGCTGAATTCTTCACAAAACTTCCTGACGTAGAAGAAGAAATTAAAGTTGTTACATTCGTGGCTGGAATTGGTGACATTAGTACGGATTTACTTTCACCAGGTAATCAAGCTCACTCTAGATCTGATAGAGAATTGCATGGAAAGTGTATGTTTGAGTTTGATGAAGTAAAGCAAAAAGAATTATTAGAACTACAAGCTCAACACCCAAACAAGAGAGTTATGCTTCTTGCAGAGAAGGGCACTATGGGTGTAGGTTCTTCGAGAATGTCAGGTGTAAACAACGTGGCGTTATGGATTGGTAAGCAGGCTAGCAAATATGTTCCTTTCATCAACATCGCTCCTATTGTTGCAGGAACAAACGGTATTTCTCCGATTTTTCTAACTACAGTGGGTGTAACTGGAGGAATTGGCGTTGACCTGAAGAACTGGCAAAAGGAACTTGATTCAGATGGAAATCTAGTTGTAGATGATAATGGAGATCCAGTATTAAAGCAGAAGTATTCTGTTGATACAGGCACAGTACTCACTATCAACACAAAAACAAAGAAGCTTTTCGATGATTCTGGAAACGAATTAATCGACATCTCTTCATCTCTAACTCCACAAAAAATGGAGTTCATTAGAGCTAAAGGGTCTTACGCAATTGTATTTGGAAAGAAACTACAAACGTTTGCTGCAAAGACTCTAGATATTGATACACCTACAGTATTTGCAACTTCAAAAGAGATTTACAATGAAGGTCAAGGATTTACAGCTGTTGAGAAAATCTTCAATAAAAACGCTGTTGGGAACACTAAAGAGAAATTACACGCAGGCTCTTACGTAAGAGTAAACGTAAACATTGTAGGTTCTCAGGATACAACTGGACTTATGACGTCGCAGGAATTAGAAATGATGGCAGCGACCGTTATCTCTCCAATTGTTGATGCCGGCTATCAATCAGGTTGTCATACGGCTTCTGTTTGGGATTTAAAAGCTCAGGAGAATACTCCAAGGCTTATGAAATTTATGAACGACTTTGGTCTAATCACTGGGCGTGATCCTCAAGATGAATATCACCCATTAACTGATGTAATCCACAAGGTTCTCAACGACCTTACTATTGACGATAGAGCAATTATCATTGGTGGTGATTCTCACACGAGAATGTCTAAGGGTGTTGCATTTGGAGCCGATTCAGGAACTGTAGCTCTTGCACTAGCAACTGGTGAAGCATCAATGCCTATTCCAGAGTCTGTAAAAGTGACTTTCAAAGGTGAAATGGGTAAGCATATGGACTTCCGTGACGTAGTTCACGCTACTCAGTCTCAGATGCTTGATCACTTTAAAGGTGAAAACGTTTTCCAAGGTAGAATTATCGAAGTTCACATCGGAACGCTCCTAGCTGACCAGGCGTTTACATTTACTGACTGGACTGCTGAAATGAAAGCAAAAGCCTCTATCTGTATTTCTGAATCAGATACTTTAATTCAATCATTAGAGATCGCGAAAAACAGAATTCAGATCATGATTGATAAAGGAATGGATAACAAGCAAAAAGTTCTTCAGGGCCTTATCGATAAAGCAAATACTAGAATTGAAGAAATTCGTTCTGGAGAAAAGCCACCGCTTACTCCAGACACAAACGCTAAATACTACGCTGAATTCACTGTAGATCTTGACATCATCAATGAACCTATGATCGCCGATCCAGACGTTCATAACGACGATGTTTCTAAGCGTTATACACACGATACAATTAGAGAGCTTTCTTTCTACGAAGGAAAGAAAATTGTTGACCTAGGTTTCGTTGGTTCATGTATGGTGCATAAAGGCGATATTAAAATCGTTGCTAAAATGCTTAAGAACCTAGAGGAGCTTAACGGAAAAGTAGAGTTTAAAGCTCCGTTAGTTGTCACAGCTCCTACTTACAACATCATTGAAGAGCTTAAGGAAGAAGGAGATTGGGAAATCTTAAAGAAATATTCTGGCTTTGAATTCAACGACAACACACCTAAAACATTTGCTCGCACTAAGTATGAGAATATTCTTTACTTAGAACGTCCTGGATGTAACCTATGTATGGGAAATCAGGAAAAAGCAGAAAAAGGTGATACTGTAATGGCTACATCTACTAGACTATTCCAGGGGCGTGTTGTAGCAGATTCTAAGAGAAAGAAAGGTGAATCTTTACTAGCATCTACTCCAGTTGTCGTTCTTTCAGCAATCCTTGGTAGAACTCCTACTATCGAAGAGTACAAGTACGCAGTTAAAGGCATTGAGTTAACTCAATTTGCTCCACCTAACAGTTCACTTACTTCTAAGCCAGGTCACCTACTTTCATATTAATACTGACGCATTGAAAACACAGATCACTAACTTAGAGGTATGAAGTGGTCTAGCTCGATTTTCATAGAACAAGTAAAAGTTGCGGTTAGTTCGATAAGGGGGCAAGTCCTTAGAACAACACTAACAATAGGCATTATAGGCATAGGGATCATGGCGCTTATTGCCATGGTTACGGCTACTGAATCGTTGAAGGAAAACATAAGAGTTGAGTTTTCTTCTTTAGGTACTAACACTTTTTCAATTGAGCATAAACGCTCTGGCGGTTTTCGTAACGGAAGAAGAGAGGCTCCCTCCGACCCTATCACTTATCTAGAAGCTAGCAGATTTTCTAAAGCACTGGAAACAACATGCATAACAGTTAGCAAGTCTATCAATGCGTCTATGACCGCCATTGCAAGCAGAGAAAATGAGCGCACAAGTCCAAACGTCCAAATCCTAGGCGTAGATGAACACTATCTCAACGTTAGCAACATACCTCTCGAAAAAGGGCGAGGCTTTTCTCAAACTGAAGCTGAAGGAGGTGCGCCAGTTATAGTTATAGGAACTAAAATCGTTGAACAACTGTTTGAAGAATGGGAGGACTGTATAGGTAGCTTCATTTTGCTTGGAGGGACTAGGTACCAAGTAGTGGGAGTCTTAGAGTCGCGTGGTTCGAGTTTTGGGATGTCGCAGGATAATCAATGCTTGATACCAATTCCTTCCGCTAGACGTCAGTTTTCAGATAGAAATAGAAGCTACATAATTGCGTGCTCCGTAGTTGATGCGGAATTGCTAGAAGATAAGATTGACGTCGCTACCGGAGCCTTCAGGATGGTGAGGGGTGATATACCGGGAGTTGATAATTCATTTGATATAGCCCAAAGCAACGCCATAGTCGACACCATGCTTCAAGGCACTTCAGGCATTACAGCTGCAGCAGTTGTGATAGGTATTATAACATTATTTGGTGCAGGAATAGGACTGATGAACATAATGCTGGTAAGCGTAGCTGAACGAACTAGAGAAATTGGAACTAGAAAGGCTCTTGGAGCAAGCGCTAGAGCGATCAGAACACAATTTTTAGTCGAGGTGATTATAATCGGTCAATTAGGCGGAGGTGTAGGAATTGCTATGGGTTTGGGCTTAGGCAACATTATTGCCTCCTACTTTGAAACTCCCTTTGTAATACCATGGGAATGGATTCTTGTGGGGGTAACACTTTGTATGATCACAAGCCTTATAAGTGGGTACTATCCAGCGAGAAAAGCATCAAGATTAGACCCCATAGTAGCGCTCGGCAGAACTTAATACACCTTTTTTGTGTGTAATTTCCTTCAAAAGGTGGTAGTAGCCATAAGCGAAGTCTTAGTTTTGCCCCATGAAAATACCTGCCGTAAAATTTTCAAGAGACACTTCTGGATTCAGTAAAGCGCTAAGACAGAGGGTTGAACAATATTTCGAAGAGTCAGGCAAGAATAAAAGCGGAGGTGCAAAAATGTACCTCAAGAGCTTTATTATGCTTGTTGCTTATTTCATCCCATGGGGGTTAATCACATTTGGGGTAGTTGGTAGTGGAGTTTGGTTTTGGGTAACTGAAGTTGTCATGGGTATGGGGCTTGCTGGAATTGGCTTAAACATAATGCACGATGGTAACCACAATTCTTATAGCTCTAAGTCTTGGGTTAACAAGGCTATGGGAAGAACACTAGATTTAGTTGGCGGTTGCGCTGAATTGTGGAAGATCCAACACAATGTTCTTCACCACACTTTCACAAACATCGATGGACTTGACGAAGATATCGATCCAGTAGGAGTACTAAGGTTCAGCCCTAACAACAAGCACCTTAAAATCCACAAGTTCCAGCATATCTACGCATGGTTCTTTTACGCTCTAATGACATTCTTCTGGATGTTACCTAAGGATTGGACTGCGCTTGCACGTTACCATAAAAAGGATCTAATTAAGACTACTGGTAGAACTACTAAGGGTCTTTTATTCCAAATGCTTGGAACTAAGATTTTCTACTTCACTTACATCATTGCCCTACCAATGATTTTTAGTAACGTTAGCTGGTGGATGATAATCCTAGGATGGATTGTAATGCACTTAGTTGCAGGATTCCTCCTTGCTATCATCTTCCAACCTGCTCACGTTCTTGAACATCACGCATTCCATAATGCTAGTGAAGATTCTGATCTTGAATTAGACAACACTCGCTTTGAGCACCAACTGCTTTCTTCTGCGAATTTTGGCACAAACAACAAGCTTCTTACATATCTATGCGGTGGTTTAAATTTCCAAATCGAACACCACCTATTCCCAAATATTTGCCATGTTCACTACAAGGCAATTTCTAAAATAGTGAAACAAACTGCTGAAGATTTTAACCTTCCGTACAACTCTGATATGAGTTTTGCTGGAGCAATTAAACTTCACAGTAAGTTCCTAAAATCTCTTGGCACTGCCTAAAAATGTCCTTTAATAATCTTGGGTTAAACGATTGTGTTTTAGACGCGATCCAACCCCTGGGCTACGAAACGCCCACTCCTGTACAAGAGCAATCAATTCCATTAGTTTTAAACGGAAAGGACTTACTTGGCTGTGCCCAAACCGGAACGGGAAAAACTGCTGCTTTCTCCCTTCCCATTGTGCACACTCTTAGCTCTACTCCTCCTAAACATAAAGGAAGAAAGAAGCCTATTCGTGCACTTATCATCTCGCCTACAAGAGAACTTACTTCTCAGATACACAACAATCTAAGAGACTACTGCTCTAAGTCTAAACTTAGAACTTCAGTTATTTACGGCGGTGTATCCCAAAACCCACAAGTAAGCGCCCTTCGTCGTGGAGTTGACATCTTAGTCGCTACTCCCGGTCGACTATTAGACCTATGCAACCAAAGGTTCGTTGACTTAAGTACCATAGAATTCTTAGTTCTAGACGAAGCAGATACAATGCTTGATATGGGATTCCTTCCAGATATCAAGCGCATAATCAATCTTTGCCCCGAAGAAAGACAAACTCTGTTCTTCTCTGCGACTATGCCTGATGATATCGTTAAGCTGAGTTCTTCTATTTTGAAGGATCCTGAAAGAGTCCAAATCGCAGCTGTAAACTCTGCCGCTGAAACTGTTGAACAGAAAGTATACTCTGTTCGACAGTCAGATAAAAAGGACCTACTTGTTCACGTTCTTCAAGATGAAAGCATCTACAACGCTCTAGTATTTACTCGAACTAAATACGGAGCAGATAAAGTAGAACGACATCTTAGAAACAACAAAATCAAGGCTGAAGCCATACACGGAAACAAGTCTCAAGCTAAGCGTGAAAAAGCTCTTGAAAGATTCAAAAAAGGCAAAGTATATGTACTTGTTGCTACTGACATTGCCTCTAGAGGAATCGATGTTGACCACTTGAGTTTGGTGGTAAACTTTGAACTACCAAACCTTGCTGAAAGCTATGTTCACAGAATTGGCCGTACTGGTAGAGCAGGAAAGGAAGGAATGGCAGTTTCATTCTGCAACGAAGGCTCTGAACGCCACTACTTAGTTGGAATCCAAAAGCTAATTGGAAGGGAAATCGAAATAGTTGAAGACTCTCCTTTCCACTTAGACCTAGAACCAGTTGGTATGAAGGCAAGACCTTCAAACAAAAAGAAGAAAAGGTCTAAGAAAAGAAGTGACAGAGGCGGCAGCAGAGACAGAAGCGTCGGTGGTGGAAACAGACGAGGCAACGGTGACAAACGAGGCGTAAGCGTAGACAAAATAGGTGGCTCTTCACTGCGAAAGTTTGATAAACGCAAAATGGTCGATAGAAATGACGACTCTGGACGCGACGATAGAAATCGTGACGATAAAAATCGCGACAACAGAAGACGCGACAACCGTCGTAACGATGGAGTTAATAGAGAACGCAAATTTGAATCTAAGGACTCTTCAAAAAAAGGCTACAAGTCTACTACTGCAAGGCCTGAGGGTAAGAGAAAGTTTGGGTTTAATTCTGAAGGAGGCGATTCAAATCGTCCTCAATTTGGCAGAAGAAGTAATAAAAAATCTAAATTCAAGGGAAATCAGCCTGGAACGCCGGGTAAAAAGCGATCGTCTTTCAACAAGAAAAGGCGATAGAAAAACTGTGTTTCGTACATTTGGAATAGCCTAATTCCGGGTTTTAAAGCAAAAAACAGATGAGAACTATGATTTGGATTGCAAGTAGCTTACTATTCGTACTTACTTCTTGTGGAGACAGTAGTGCTTCAAATGAACCTGTTTCTTCAAAGAAGATTGAGACAGTTGAAGTTGAACAAACTCAAACTGACGCAGTTTCTCCTAGGTATAAAAATGGCATAAATGATCAGAACAAGGGGGATAAAACTGGCAGTGTTCGTCTTCACGGTTTAATTCCAGCCAAGCCTGGATCATATATGTACTTATTCCAAACTGAGGCAAGGACTAAGACTCTAATTGATAGTACAGAGATTAAAGGAGGAGTTTACAACTTTAAAAAGGTTGAGGCTAGCAGAGGGTTTTATGAGCTACAGCTAAATGGTGCAGCAAAAAACGCTTCTACAATTATCATTAATCCTGACGAGGCTGACATTCATGTTGACTTTAAATCTAGCAGACTTAACGGAGCTAGAACGGCTGTTAACTCTAACGAGAATAAGGCTTGGTTTGCTTATCAGTCAAAAGAGAATAAGAATAATAATGAAATCAAGAATCTTAGAAAGGGGATGAAGGACAGCCCTTACAGAAAAAGAATTGAGCTTCAGATTAAGGATAAGGAATTAGAACTTGTTGCTACTCAGCATGAGATGATGGACACCTACCCTGGCACCTACTTCGCCAAGGTAATGACTTGGAAGAACCCTAAGTACCATAACGACCAAGGAAAGTTCTTCGAAGACCTTGACCCACTAGACAACAGTATCATTCACAGCATGTCTATCAGCGATAGAATCACAGCAATGATGGTGAAGTTTAGCAGGGGTGAAGATTCTAGATTCCTAGCTTGTATTGACATCGTGAAGGCACACTTTGAGCCTAACCCAGTAACTCTAGAAAGCGCGCTTTACGCTATGCTTGACGGTTTCTATAATACTGGAAAGGAAGATATCTGCATTTACATTTTAGATAATTACATATATGATGAAGATTGTGGTGCTGACCTAAGTGATGTTATAAAGCAACGTGCAGAAGGTATAGTTAATCTTCAACTAGGCAAGATCCCTCCAAACTTCAACATAGACGCTTATCGAGGTGGAAAAGTAAACCTATACGAGACGGTTAAAAAAAATAAGTACACTCTTATTATGTTTTGGGCTTCTTTTTGTCATAAATGTGAGCAGGAAATTCCTGAACTAATACCTCTTTATGCCAGGTTAAAATCACAAGGATTTGAAACAATAGGAATATCTATTGATCAAGTTAGAAAATCCTGGACTGATGCAATTGAAAGCAAAGGCATTCAATATCCAAATTTGAGTCAACTACAAGGTTATGACAGTCCAATTGTATCCAAGTATAAGATTACATCGACACCGACCTACTTCCTTCTTAACAACAAGGGAGAAATCGTACTTAAACCAAAACGGATTTACGAGGTTGAAGCTTTCTTGAACCAGAATCTTAAATAAGACTTTATACACTCAATTAATTCAATAGAATAAATCATGGCAGTATTAGTAAGCCAAAAAGCACCGCACTTTTCAGCGGCTGCAGTACTAGATGGAAACAACATCGTTAGCGATTTCTCTCTAGATCAATACATCGACAACAAGTACGTTATCCTTTTCTTCTACCCTAAGGATTTCACTTTCGTTTGTCCTACAGAGTTACACGCTTTCCAAGAGAAACTCGCAGAATTTGAAGCGAGAGGATGTGCAGTTGTAGGTTGTTCAACAGATACAGCAGAAAGCCACGCAGCATACCTACGTATGCCCAAGGAACAAGGTGGTATCCAAGGTGTTACTTACCCACTTGTGGCTGATACAGCAAAGACTATCTCTACAAACTACGACGTACTAACTGGCATGTACGACTACGATGAAGAGGGCAACCTAACTAGTGATAACGAACTTATCGCTTTCCGTGGCCTGTTCCTTATCGACAAGGACGGTATTGTTCAGCACCAACTTGTAAACAACCTTCCTCTAGGAAGAAATGTTGACGAAGCACTAAGAGTACTTGACGCACTTATCCACGTGGAAACTGTAGGTGAGGTTTGTCCAGCTAACTGGAGCAAGGGAAAAGACGCTATGCAGGCTACTGACGAAGGTGTTAGTAGCTACCTAGCTAGTCACTAAGACATAAAACTTTAATTCTGACCTAGGCTAGCAAGTTGAGAAATCAACCTGTTATCCTAGGTCGGCAAGTTTTTCTTCTAGAATAGCAATCTTTGCAACAGCGTCAGCCTCTTTACTGCGCTCGTTTGCAACAACAGTTTCAGGAGCACCGCTTACAAACCTTTCGTTTGAAAGCTTCTTCCTAACGCTATTTAAGAAACCTAACTGATAGTCAAGGTCCTTTTGGATCTTGGCTTTTTCAGTTTCTACATCAAACTCTGCTGAGAATGGAATGTAGAAGCTATGTCTTCCGACCATAAACCCAAACGCTCCATCGACTTTCTCACATACGTGCTCTATAGATTCTAGGTTTGTAAGGTGGGCAACCGCTGGCTCAAGGTTTGATGGGTAGTTCTGCCCACCTTGAACTTTAAGGTCTAGTTTTTCCTTGTTTGCGATGTTATTCTGCTTTCTAACATTTCGCACACCCCCCACGATTTCCTTAAGTGTTTCAAAGTCAGATAATAGTGCAGAATCAACTTCACCTGCATCTGGCCACTGAGCTACTACAAGAGCATCTTCTGGCGCGTGCTTGTCTCCTAACCAATGCCAAACCTCCTCTGTAAGGAAAGGCATAAACGGATGAAGAACCTTTAATAGTTTTTCAAAAAGAGCAAGCGTAGAGTCAAGAGTATGCTTATCGATAAGCTCTCCATACGGAGGCTTAATTAACTCAAGGTACCAGCTACAGAATTCTTCCCAAACAAGCCTGTAAGAAGTCATGAGGGCTTCGCTTAATCTGAACTCAGAGTATTGAGATTCCAAATCGTTTAATGCAGAATTAATTCTAATCTCTAACCATTTTACAGCAATCTTGGCTGAAGCTGGCTGCTCCTTAGAATCATCTACCTCCCAACCATTTACTAGTCTAAAGGCATTCCAAATCTTATTCGAGAAATTCCTTCCAGTCTCACATAGCTTCTCATCAAAGGGAAGGTCATTACCAGCAGGCGACGTAAGAAGCATTCCCACTCTCACTCCATCAGCACCGTACTTCTCCATTAATTCGATAGGATCCGGACTATTACCCAGACTCTTGCTCATCTTCCTTCCCTTATCGTCTCTTACAATTCCTGTGAAGTAAACGTTTTTAAACGGAGGCAATTCTCTGTAGTGGTATCCACTCATAATCATTCTAGCTACCCAGAAGAACATAATTTCAGGCGCAGTTACTAGGTCATTTGTTGGATAATAGTAAGATACTTCATCTTCCTTATGTAATCCGTCAAATACTTGGATAGGCCAAATCCATGAGCTGAACCACGTATCCATCACATCCTCATCCTGCTTAAGATCAGCCTTAGTAAAATGCTTATCAGACTTTTCACATGCTTTAACTACAGCTTCTTCAATTGTCTTAGCAACAACAAAGTCGTCATCCCCATCACCAAAGTAAAATGCTGGAATTCTATGACCCCACCAAAGCTGCCTACTTACGCACCAGTCTTTGATGTTCTCCATCCAATGTCTGTAGCTATTCTTAAACTTAGCTGGGTAGAACTGAACAGTATCATCCATTACGTGCTCGAGAGCAGGCTTCGCAAGCTTTTCCATTGACATGAACCACTGAAGAGAAAGTCTAGGCTCAATAACAGCGTCTGTCCTTTCACTCCTTCCAATCTTATTTGTGTAATCCTCAATCTTCACTAGATTACCAAGCTCATCAAGGTCCATTGGCAACTGCTTTCTAACCTCAAACCTATCCATCCCCTCATAAGGACCAGCTTGTTCGCTCATTTTTCCATTAGCGTTAATGGTGTCAACGATTTCAAGGTTGTGCTTAATCCCCAGCTCGTAGTCATTTATGTCGTGAGCAGGCGTCACTTTCAAACAACCAGTACCAAACTCTATATCGATGTAATCATCTTGAATGATAGGAACCTTACGGTTACAAATTGGAATAATCGCCTGCTTGCCATGCAAATGCTTATACCTCTTGTCATCAGGATGAACACAAATAGCTGTGTCACCTAAAATGGTCTCTGGTCTAGTCGTTGCCACAGTAATCCATTCATCATCTGTATCAACAATCTTGTACCTAATGTGATAAAGATGTCCGTTTTCTTCTTTGTGAATTACCTCCTCATCACTCAATGCAGTAAGTGCAACAGGATCCCAATTCACCATTCTAACCCCTCGGTAAATCAGCCCTTCATTGTAGAGGTTTATGAATGTGTCAATTACACCTTCGTAATAGCCTTCATCCATTGTGAATCTAGTCCTACCCCAATCACAACTAGCACCTAGCTTCTTCAACTGATCAAGGATGATACCGCCGTGCTTATGAGTCCAATCCCAAGCATGCCCCAGAAACTCATCTCTACTTAAATCACTCTTCTTAACCCCTTCTTCTCTTAGTTTTCTTACAACCTTTGCTTCTGTAGCAATTGAAGCGTGGTCTGTTCCTGGAACCCAACAAGCATTCTTTCCTTTCATCCTAGCCCTTCTGACTAGCACATCCTGAATAGTGTTGTTCAACATATGTCCCATATGCAACACGCCTGTCACATTTGGAGGAGGAATAACTACAGTATAAGGTTCTCTTTCATCAGGATTGGATTTAAAATATCCATTCTCCATCCAGTATGAGTACCATTTATCTTCAGTTGAGCTGGGATCGTATTGAGCTGGGATTTCCATGGATGCAAAAATACTTCACTAAACGAGCAAAGCCGCCCCGAGGGACGGCTTTGTATATAAAAATTACTCTCTCTTACTTATTTGTTGGTGCTCCGGTTGATGGTTGCTTGACCGGCACACCACTCTTGGCCCCTACATCAGCAGAATCAACCTTACCCTTAATACGAATAACCTTTGTTGGCTCATTAGAAGCATTTGATGTAATTGTTACTGACTTGTTAATAGGTCCAATCCTCTTAGTGTCATACTTCACACTGATTGAAGATGTCGCACCTGGCATGATTGGATCTTTATCACACTTAGGGACAGTACAGCCACAAGAACCTTTACATCTAGTTATTAAAAGAGGCTCTGTACCCGTATTAGTTACAATAAACTCACAAGCTCCATTAGCTCCTTGAGTGATTGTACCATAATCGTGTACGGTTTTATCGATTGAAATAGCTGGGCCGTTAACTACCTCTTGAGCAGTTGTAAAAGAGATAAGGCTTACAGTTAATAGTAGTGCAGAAAAAATCTTTTTCATAGTAGTTTGAATTTTACTCTATATAGAGTGCGTAAATATACAAAAGTTCTAATATGCTTGTCTTACAAGACTCAGGCCAAAAAATTTTAAATCCATAAATTATCATTAAAAGAAAAAAGCCACCCATATGGGCAGCCTTTTTCATATTCGTTTGTGTGATATTAGTCACAAGACTGCCCGAAGACAGCAAGGAATGAAAGAAGATCAGAAGTTGCAATAACACCGTCATCGTTAAGGTCACCAACACAATTGTCACCTAATGTGAACTCACAAGAGCCATCATCGTTAGTTGCATTAGAATCATAGTTATTAGCGTCTTCATATGTACAACCATCAAGATCACAAGAACCGTCATCTGTATTCGCTGTAGAATCCCAGTTAGATGCTTCAGTATTTGTACAACCTTCGATTACAGGAACACATGTGCCATCATCATCAGTTGCATCTTCATCATAGTTGAATGCAGTAGGATCCGTACAACCTAAGTAAATACATAAGGTGTTGTCTGGACAACCAGCTCCTGCGTCATAGTTTGCAGCATTTACGTCTGCACACCCAGGATATGAACATGCAATACTTAGCTCACATGGATTTCCCGAGAAGTTACAAGCTGTAGGATCACCACACCCCATGTCGAAATTCATCATAGGACCAGCCCATAAGTATTGACCATCTTCATTAACTGGAATTGGTGAAATCCAGAATTGGCCATTACCTACCATTGGAATTAAATTACCTAAAGCAGAAACTGTCATGTTAGATCCACATGCAGAGAATTCTACAGTTGAAGTAAGAGCCACTAAGTCTGCAAGAAGACCAGTTGGGTCAGTAACACCAGCTAAAGTAAGAGGAGATGAGCCATCACCAACAATTACCCCGTTGATGCTAAGGTTTGGATTTACTCCCCCAGCAGCCTCACAACCACCAGCAAATGCTTCGAAAGGAGTCCCAGTAACTGTAAGACCTACTAACCAAACATTGTCTGTTCCAGTAGGCACATCATCACCTGTTAAATATGTACAGCCAGTATCAACAGTAGCTGCAGGATTATAATCACATGCAAATGGATTAGTACATCCTTCGATATTTAGAGAATTACCCTCACAATCAAATCCTGCATCAGCATACGTACAAGAACCATCGTCTGATGTTGCAAGAGCATTAAAGTTACATGCCGTTTCATCAACACAACCAGGACCGATATCAGCAATTCCAAAAGCTAATGCTAGACGTGGAGCAGTGTATCCTTGAATAACATCAATCCAGTACATCGCTTCAACTTCACTCATTGTTGGGTTAAGCGTCAATTGAGTTGCTGCAATTGCAGTTCCATTTGCTGCATCATACGCTTCAGCTGCTGCTACATCCCACCATTGCCATGGAGCACCATCAAATGGCTCTGTCGGCATTCCAGAAGTATCATAGTTGTTCAAAACTGGGTACATCCCATCAAAGCCACCGTTATTTAGAGCTTCTAAAGAAAGGTCATCAGTAAGGTTTGAAGATTGGAATGAAACGTTATTATTAGGTGAAGGATATCCATTAATCTCAGCATGTACATCATATGCACCACTTACCTCTACAACCAATTCATTTGTAGTAGGAACTACAAGAACATCTGTAGTATATGGAGCAAATTGATCATGAGGACATTGGAAAGACACCATTGGCGCGTCACCTTGATCTAGCCAATTTAAATCACCTAATGCTCCACCCATGTTCATTTGGAACTGAATGTCAGAACTGTAATCAGGATACTGTCCAATACAAAGTTGAACAGGATCTGGACCAAATACACCTGCCGGTGCATAGCCATCAAACTTAGCTTCCGGGTCACCATTTACCGCCTCAATTACCATTGGAATGTAATCTGCAGAACCTGGTGTTCCAGTCCAGAATTTAGCAATAGGCATGCCAGCATCATCTAAAATAATATCATTATAATCAGATATTGTAGAGGCTGCGTATGAAACATATCCTCCTGTACCTTCTCCGAAGTAGCCAATATTTGCTGGATCAATATTGTATTCATTACCCATTACATCAGCATTCATACGGAAGTATCTAACAGCTGTTCTTGCATCCTGAACTCCACGATAAGCTGCATTAATTAACTGGAATGTACGATCTGCTTGAGTCGCTGCTAAAGGATTCCAACCAGCACGGTAATCAATAGAAGCTACAACATAACCCATACGTGCAAAACGAGTACATAATTCAACTGCTACATTGTCTGTTTTTGTTCCAACAGCAGAACCATTTAAGTACTGAGGAAGGAAGTTACCTGTGTGAATGTAAATAATTAACGGACGGCTTTCCTCTGTATCACCTTCAGGTTGATAAATATCACAAACTAGAGGTTGTGCAGAAGGAGGAGCTCCTTGTAATAGTGGTAATACCGTTACGTTTTGACCATAAACGACATTAGAAGTTACATCAACACAGTTGAATACTTCATCAATATAACGAACGCCTGAAGCTTGTGAACCAACACAAGAATCTTCGTCGTCACATATACCATCATTATCTGTATCATCACATCCACCTCCACAAGGTGTACCGCCGTATGTTACACATAAATCTGGTCCAAATTCATCATTGAAATACCCAAAACCATCAGCATAGATACATCCATCACCAGGTACATCATCACACGATGCATAAACACATTGAAGATTTCCGTATTGATCGTATCCTTGCTCAGTTGCGTCGGCATTGTAGTTTGATGCATTCTGATCTAAACAACCCAATAACTCACCACAACCTGCTGTTAAAGTAGATTCTGTAACAGATCCGGATTCACCAGCTGTAACGACTACGTTAGCATTAGCACAGCCATCACCCCACTGCATCCCCCAGCCAGACCAACCGTCAGCAGAACCTGTTACGGCAACAACATACTCAAAAGAAGTGCCAGGAGCAATTTCAAGTCCTCCGGTAAATACTCCATCACCATCAGGATCAGCAAGTGTTACACCCCAACCATTCCATCCGTTCCACGATCCGTTGACTACAACATTATCGTAATCTGCATTTGGATAATCAACACCGTTCATATCCACAACAAAATTAACATAAGCAACTGATGG
>MDSV01230789.1_pt1 | contig 16964 bp, 10 predicted proteins | sample 810851 | NCBI WGS metagenome assembly MDSV01 (sample SAMN05326640, study PRJNA326480) | marine metagenome | isolation source: seawater | place: Atlantic Ocean: North East | collected 2012 | reverse complement strand
CCCTCAGGGTTGCCTCTCAAAGCCGAACGCTTCTGACGGTGGTGCGATATCGGGGCGTGAAATCGATTCACTTGAAGGCTCCATTTGGGCGTTAGTGATGCTTTCGTAGTCCGTCCATTTCTCTTGCTCCAATGCATTAGTTCTCTTCTTCCATACTGCAACTGCGCCGAACAAAACTGCGCCGAGCACGACCATTCTCAGGAGAACATCGAACCATGAATCAAGGCCAGCGCTGTTGGGAAATGCATCCTGGGCATCGGCCACGCCGTCTTGATCGGAGTCATACTTGCCTTTGGCATCGAAGGGAAACGCGTCTGCGTTGTCGCCTAACCCGTCGCCATCACTGTCCAACCATTCATAGGCGCTTAAGGGAAAAGCGTCTGCATTGTCACCAACGCCATCAAAGTCTTGGTCGCTGCATTCGGCTGCATCATCAGGCCACACATCGGCATTGTCGCCGCAGCCATCACCGTCTCGATCGCTCCACTCTGTCGGGTCATTAGGGAATGCATCGCTGTTGTCACCCACGGTGTCCATATCGGTGTCGTTCCATTCTGATGAATCCGAAGGAAATACGTCGTTGTTGTCGCCATAGCTGTCATTGTCTCGATCTTGCCAATCGCTTGCATCCTCTGGAAAGAGGTCAATGTTGTCTCCATACCCATCACCGTCAGTGTCGTTCCATTCCGAGGCGTTTTCAGGAAAGGCATCGAGTGTGTCTGCAACACCGTCACCATCGAGGTCGGGGCAACCCAATGGTACGATTGAAGTGCCATACTCGAGGAAGCAAGCGTCGCTGTTATCGCCTACTCCATCTTGATCTTGGTCCGCCCACTCGCTTTCATCTCTTGGAAATGCGTCTTCATTGTCGCCGTACCCATCTTCATCTGTATCGGTGCATTCTGTGGGATCGTTAGGAAAGACGTCTCGATTATCTCCACAGCCATCTCCATCACTGTCCGATGATTCGTTCGGGTCCATAGGGAATGCGTCATGTCCATCGATGACCCCGTCGTTATCGGAATCGCGAACCCTTGGATTGGTTCCCGCTTCCTGTTCCTGCTGATTGCTAAAATCGTCATTATCAATGTCAGGGTCCTCCGCATCATTGCATCCATCTTGATCTAAATCGAAGCTGTGTGAGCCAATCGAACCGAGAGGGCACGCGTCATCGGCATCGAGCACGCCATCGTTGTCATCATCAACATCGACTTCATCGGTGCATCCATCTGAGTCGTGATCGTTGAGGCCTTCACTGAAAGGGCAAGGGTCGAGAGCATCGTTGAGTCCATCGTCATCAGAGTCCCTTTGTTCATCAGCACACCCATTCTCGTCGACAGGGGCTTCAGGTGCTGTTGAAGGGCATTCGTCGATTCCATTCGCCACCCCGTCCCCATCGTTGTCCCTTTGGCTCCAATCGCATCCATTGAGGTCCCTCGTGGTCAAATCATCGGTCCAATCGCACGCATCATAGATGTCGAGGATACCATCACCGTCCATGTCTTTTTGTCCGATTTCTTCGATCGCAAACTGTCCGATGAATCGATGCATCACTCGAGTCGGGTGCGCTTTGTCAAAAAACAGGTATTCATCGACGTTAGGTGAGACGGAATCGCCACTGCTGCAGATGGGAAGCGGAAGCAGTGAGATGCCTCCACTGCAGGCAGCGTCTTGGGTATTGGTGAGGCCAAGCGCTTCTTTGTTAAGCAAGATGTCATTGAAAATACTCCACGCATCAATGCTGTGAATGGTGATGCCCAATTCTGCAGTGAGGTTCGCAGTCAAGGACTGCAGTTTCTGATTGTACCTTATGACTTCTTGTCCGATCACGGTTTGTTGAGCTTGTGAGCGACTCAGCACCTCGGGTGTGCTTTCGAGTGGTGGAAGGTTTGGAATAATGAATTCTGTGGCGCCAGCACCGTTCAGTTGGCGGATATGGCTCTCCATGTTGGTGGCGATTGTGTCTGCGTTCGCCGTGCCATAGAGGAAATCATTTCCACCCGCCCATAGAGATACCACTTCATTGCTTGGGATGGTGCTTTGCACGTTGGCCAAATAATTGTTAATCTGAGTGCCAACATTTGGCAGCAGAAGGTAGGAGTAGCCGCTTCCAGTTTGTGACCCGCCAAAGGCGCGGTTGTCACCACTGTTGAGGCCCGAGCCAACGCTCGTTTGTACTCCGTATGCTTCGCTCAAATATTCAATCCAAACTTGACCGTTTGAGAAACGCCCTTGCCAATAAGGCGGTACGTCAGGAACGTTCAGAATCGAATTCTTTGCGTTCCCCATGTCGCTCAATGAATCGCCAAAGGCCAAAATATTGCCAACTTGGTCCATGAGTGTATTATGGAACACTGCGAATGCGTGCGCGTCTTGTGCCAGGGTTGAATTTTGATAGTTTTTCAGGGTGAATGTGAACCTGTAAAACGTATCGCCGGAGTAAAATTTGCTCAAGGGGATCACGATTTCAGTCACGGTCCCAGTGGCCTGAAATTGGTCGCTTCCGTTTTGCAGCAAGAGCCCGTCTTCTCCTCGCAGTTGCCATTCAAAGTTCAGCGTGTTTCCAAATGGTGCATTTGAAACCGATGCCACGATTTCAACAGTTTGGTTCGATAACCATTCTTGGGTGCTTGTTGACAACTCAAGACTTGTTGCCCGCCCAGAGGTCGCTTGCACACCGCTCATGCCCTGCAAAATCAGAAGCAACAAGACGCCGATGACCTTTGCTCGCACGCCCTAGCCTAGCCTCTGCCAGTTGTTATGGCTTCTTCCTCAGAGAGGCACCCCGGAATTCCAAGTGCGTGCAGAAGACACTCGTATCACGACCATCGAGCAGTTGATTTCTTAGGCCCAATCTCCCTCTCATTCTCTATGACTGCAGAAGTGATGCGCGTGCAAACAACCCTCCCGAGTGATTGGATTGAAGCCTTCGTTGGCGAATTCAAACTCAACCTCTTGGATGCTGGAGCCTCCTGTGTTGAGCACGAGGCGATTCAATCGATGTACAAGTGGGAAGGAAAAGTGCAATCCGAGCGAGAATGGCGGATCGTTACGACAACAAATGCCCTACATCTTGAAGCTGTGATTGAAGCAATAGTGGAACATCACCCCTATGAAGTGCCTCAACTTCTCACCTGGCCAGTCACCGCACATTCCAGCTATGCCCAATGGATTCATTCCTGAAGGTGGAGAATTGAATCGGGTTGTGAAACTTTTTTGTCTTTCGAGGGGAAACGCACCTTGCTAAGGTGTGAAATTTACATTCCAAAACCGGCCTTTATAGTATGTGGCTAAAATATGCGCCTGATGATACACTGCGCCACTTTTCTGCCTGACTTAATCGTCCGGGAAATTGACCTCTTGCAATGCTCAGCAGGGGATTATATTATACACTCTATCGGAAGGCCAATAAAATCCAGCGCGTGAAAGAAACGAGGGGGATACGAAAATGGTCATCGAACATAGTAACACCAACACGCCTAACGACGGATTCGAAGTTGACTTGAGTCAAGAGCATCTTGAACCCATGCTTCAAGAAAACCTCGATCGATTTGTTTTGTTCCCAATTCAACACTCTGATATTTGGGAGATGTACAAGCAACAAATGGCCTGCTTCTGGACTGCCGAAGAAATTGATCTGGCTGAAGACCTCAAGGATTGGCAAAACCTCAATGGTGACGAGCAACATTTCCTCAAGCACATTCTCGCTTTCTTTGCCGCAAGCGACGGTATTGTCAACGAAAACTTGGGCGTTAACTTCTCGAACGAAGTGTGCTGGCCAGAAGCACGTGCTTTCTATGGATTCCAAATTATGATGGAGAACATCCACGCGGAAACGTACTCCCTTCTCATTGACACCTACATCAAGGACGAGCAAGAAAAGGATCACCTGTTCAAGGCGCTCGAAACCGTACCATCTGTCAAGCGTAAGGGCGACTGGGCCATGCGCTGGTTGTCCCGCAAGAAGGGTTCCTTTGCCGAGCGACTCGTCGCTTTCGCAGCTGTTGAAGGGATCTTTTTCTCCGGTTCCTTCTGCGCTATCTTCTGGTTGAAGAAGCGCGGTCTAATGCCAGGGCTCACCTTCTCCAACGAATTGATTTCCCGAGACGAAGGCCTTCATTGTGACTTCGCCTGTTTGCTTCACAACAAACTCCTCAGGGGCGCAGGTGCAGCAAAGATCACTCGCATCATCGCCGAGGCCGTTGAAATCGAAATTGAATTCGTCACCAGCGCTCTGCCCGTTTCCTTGATTGGCATGAACTCAATCTTGATGGAACAATACATTCAGTTTGTTGCCGATCGTCTTCTTGTCTCCCTTGGCGCTAGTAAACTCTACAACGTCGTCAACCCGTTCCCTTGGATGGAAATGATTTCCATGCAGGGAAAAACCAACTTCTTCGAAAAGCGCGTCGCCGAATATCAAAAGGCTGGTGTCATGGAGAACGCATCGCTTGGAAGTGTACAACAACGCTTCTCTGTTGACGAAGACTTTTGAACCGTACGCGATGAAGGGAAGATACTGCGCAATCACACAAATGGAGAACTGGAGGAAAAAATATGACCATGCAAGTAGTAAATAGGAAAGGAGAACGAGAGGATGTTCGTTTCGATGCAATTCACGAGAAGTTGCGATCCCTCACCGAAGGATTGGATCCGGTTTGGGTTGATCCTGGTCATGTGACCAAATTAACCATTGAAGGATTGTACGACGGTGTCACCACCAGAGAACTGGACCAACTCGCAGCTGAGACCGCAGCCTCCCTTGCTTCTCAACACCCAGATTACAGCCGCCTAGCGGCGCGCATTTGCGTTGATGACCTCCATCGTTCAACCAAAGACACCTTCACCGATGTCATCACCGACCTTCGCGAATACATCGACCCTGAGTCGGGTAAGCACGCTCCATTGATTTCAGAAGAAGTCTATGGTATCATTATGGAAAACGCTGAGATCCTCAACAATCACATCGATTACAGCCGCGACCACAATTACGACTACTTCGGTTTCAAAACACTCGAGCGCTCTTACCTTTTGCGCTTGAACGGTGAAATCGCAGAGCGACCACAACACATGTTGCTGCGTGTTGCTGTTGGCATCCACCATGGAAACATCAGCAAGGCCCTCGAGACCTATGATTTGATGAGCCAGGGTTACTTTACCCACGCCACACCAACATTGTTCAATTCGGGCACACCAACTCCACAGATGTCTTCCTGCTTTTTGTTGACCATGCAAGACGACTCTCTTGATGGCATCTACGACACACTCAAGCAGTGCGCCTTGATTTCCAAATCTGCTGGAGGCATTGGCCTTTCAATCCACCACATCCGTTCCAAGGGCTCTTACATCAAGGGCACCAACGGGGAGAGCAACGGTATCGTTCCAATGCTCCGAGTGTTCAACGACACCGCACGTTACGTGGATCAAGGTGGCGGCAAGCGCAAGGGTTCGATCGCAATTTACCTCGAACCTTGGCACCCAGATATCTTGGCCTTCCTCGATCTCAAGAAAAACCACGGCAAGGAAGAACTTCGAGCTCGTGATTTGTTCTACGCCCTATGGACTCCAGACTTGTTCATGGAGCGAGTTGAGCAAAACGCAAATTGGTCGTTCTTCTGCCCCAATGAATGCCCTGGTCTTCAGGACGCTTACGGTGCAGACTTCAAGGCCCTTTACGAGAAGTACGAAGCCGCTGGCCTCGCTCGTGAAACGCTGCCTGCTCGAACCGTTTGGGACAAAGTTGTCGAATCACAGATTGAGACCGGCACCCCTTACATGCTCTACAAAGATGCTGCAAACGAAAAGTCGAACCAGAAGAACCTCGGTACCATCCGTTCATCGAACCTGTGCACTGAGATTATGGAATACACGGCAAAGGACGAAGTCGCTGTGTGCAACCTCGCTTCGATCGCTCTCAACAAGTATGTGGATTTGGAGAACAACAGTTTCAACCACCAATTGCTGTACGACGTGACTTACCACGCAACTGGGAACCTCAACCGAGTGATCGACGTCAATTACTATCCTGTTCCTGAAGCACGAAATTCGAACATGCGCCACCGCCCAATTGGACTTGGTGTTCAAGGTCTTGCGGACACCTTCGCATTGCTCAAGCTTCCATTCGAAAGCCCAGAAGCACGGAAGCTGAACAAGGAAATCTTCGAGACCATTTACTACGCTGCATGCACTGCTTCCAAAGACGGTGCCATCGTTGAAGGCCCGTACTCGAGTTTCCAAGGTTCACCTGCCAGCAAGGGAGAACTTCAGTTCGACCTCTGGGGCATGAACGATCACAGCGGTCGCTGGGATTGGGATACCCTCAAGGGTGAAATCATAGAACATGGAATGCGAAACTCGTTGCTCTTGGCTCCAATGCCAACTGCGTCAACCTCACAAATTCTAGGTAACAACGAATGCTTCGAAGCGTTCACCTCGAACCTCTATGTGCGAAGAACCCTCTCTGGTGAGTTCATTGTGCTCAATAAGCACCTTGTTCGTGACCTCATCGCTTTGGACCTTTGGAGCTTGAACATGAAGGACGAAATCCTCCGCCACAAGGGCTCCATTCAGGGCATCGAAGGAATTCCTGACCACATTAAGGATCTCTATAAGACCACCTGGGAAATCAAGCAACGCCACGTCCTGGACATGGCTGCTGACCGTGGTGCATATGTCGATCAAAGCCAATCCATGAACATCCACATGGTGGATGCCAACCCTGCAAAGGTGACTTCAATGCACTTTTACGGATGGAAGCAAGGACTCAAGACAGGTATGTATTACTTGCGAACGAAGGCCGCAGCAGACGCGATTCAATTCACTGTTGAAGCCAAGAAGGGCCAAGATCAAACTGTTGGAGGTCTCGCTGACCGTGCTGAAGAACTCTCCAGCCTCGAAGCGATTGCCTGCTCTCTTGACACCCCTGATGACTGCTTGAGCTGCGGTTCATGAGCACATGATGCCAGCCTGCTGAAGTTTATACTTCGTCGAAGCAATTGGCTTTCACCCAAGGGCCTCCAAGTCCTATGGGTGAGGCCTTGGGTTCGCTATTACCTGCGTTTCTACCTCACCCATGGGCATTTTTTAACAACGAACAATGGTAGGGCAGTTTCGCCATAAAAAGTAGGGATTAAAAAATAAAATCAACAATGAACCGAAAAATTCTCCTGAGTAAACCGTCCTTTCTCCTCATAGAGTGAGTTCATGGAGTTGAATCATAAAGATTACGCCGGACATCAAGTCCAGCATCCAATTGCCTCAAACGGTGTGAATTGCGTGGCCCAATGTGGCCAAGACACCCTCGTGGGTCATCTCGGTCATGGTTGGGTGAGCGTGGATGGTGCCAGCAACATCTTCGAGCAGAGCTCCCATTTCGAGTGCAAGTGTCCATTCACCGACCAGTTCACTGATGTGTGTTCCAACACCTTGGATTCCGAGGATCCTGTGGTCGTCTTCTCGGGCGCAGATTCGAATAAATCCGGCGCTCTTTTCAGCTTCTTGTGTCAGGGCTCGTCCATTTGCTCCAAGAGGGAATTTTCCGATGATCACAGGGTGGCCCGCCGCTTTTGCTTCTTCAGGTGAAAGTCCAACAGAGACGATTTCTGGTTCGGTGAACACGATGGCCGGAACGGCAACTGGGTCGTATGCTCGCTTCTTGCCTGCGATAATTTCAGCAACCATTTCTCCCTGGAACGATGCAACGTGTGCAAGCATTTCTCCTGAATCACAAACGTCGCCAATGGCATAGACGCCCTTCATATTGGTTTCACACCGGTCGTTGACCTTGACAAAACCACGCTCATCGAGCGCCACACCGGTTGGTGCGAGGGAAGCGGAGTTTGGTTTACGACCGACCGTGACAAGCACCTTGTCGACCACAATGTTCTGCATCTTTTTCTCATCCTTCTCGTTCTTGTCGATGAAGTTGAGTTGAATTCGTCCGTCTTTGGTTGCTTCTGCGCCTTTAGCGAACACACCAAGATGCGTCTTAATCTTCTGCTTCTTGATGGATACCTCGAGGGGTCGTCGAATCTCTTTATCGAAGATTGGTAGGACACTGTCCATAGCTTCGACAACCGTGACTTCAGAACCAAGCATACGGAATGTGATGCCGAGTTCGAGTCCAATGTAGCCGCCCCCGACAATCGCGACGTGCTTTGGAAGCGTCTCGAGCGAGAGTGCTTCTCGGGAGGAAATGACGTGTTCATCATAAGGCATGAATGGCAACTCTATTGGAACCGAGCCGTTGGCAAGAATCACATGTTCGGCCTGAACGATGATGGCGTCTTTACCTTCACCGATTTTGACGGTTTTTGCGTCTTGGAACTCAGCCCACCCGGTGATGAGTTCAGCACCAGCGTTCTTGAGCAGGTGTTCAACACCCTTGTTCAGTCGAGTCACAATGTTTTCTTTCCAGCCAACGAGGTCAGCCATGTTGAGTTCGGCAGGGCCGGGGATCGAAATGCCCATGTGGCCATCTTTTGATGCATGCTTGGCAAGATCGTGGAACCTGTGTGCGGCGTGAATCAATGCCTTTGAGGGAATGCAGCCGCGAATAAGGCAGGTGCCTCCAGCTTTTTCACCCTCGACGATGATGGTCTTGAGGCCAAGTTGACCTGCACGAATTGCTGCTACATAGCCGCCTGGCCCGGCCCCAATGACGAGAACTTGACACTTTTTTGTCTCCATATCAATCAGGCCTCACATGAAGATGGTTGCTGGATTCTCGAGGTAGGTCTTGACCAACTGAACCAAACTTGCTCCGTCGTGACCATCGACGACACGGTGGTCCCATGACGAGGAGAGGTTCATCATTCTGCGAATGACCACAGAGCCGTTACGCACAACTGCTCGGTCGGTTGCGTTGTGAACGCCAAGGATTCCAACTTCTGGTTTGTTGATGATTGGCGTAGCACCAAGTCCGCCGAGGCGCCCAAGGCTGGTGATGGTGAAGGTTGAACCAGTGAGGTCTTCGACTCCGGCTTTTCCGTCACGGGTTGCGCTCGTGACTCGCCCCATCTCTGATGCTGATTGCCAGATGTCCATTGCTTCGACGTGCTTGACAACAGGCACAAACAAACCACGGTCAGTTTGAGTTGCTATGCCGAGGTTGATCGCTTCGTGCCGTGTGACGACATTTGCTTCATCATCGTACAGTGCATTGCATTCAGGTCGCTCAGCCAAGGCCTTGACCAGTGCTTGCATGATGAAAGGAAGGTAGGTGAGTTTTGGTGCGCCTTCTGGGCGTGTTGCGTTAAGGTGCTGACGCAGTTCTTCCAAAGCTGTGACATCGACTTCTTCGAAGTAGGAGAAGTGAGGGATGGTCGAATACGATGCAATCATGGAATCTGCAATCTTTCTTCGCAAGCCAATGACCTTCATTGCTTCTGTTCCATTGAGTTCAGTTCGTGCACGGCCACCCATAGGGGAGGTGCGGCTTGCACCTGATGCTCCACCAGCAATGTGGGTGTCCAAGTCTGCGTGACTGATTCTTCCAGCAGGGCCGGAGCCTGCCACATGATCGAGGGAGATGTTTGCTTCACGTGCTCGCTGTCGGACAGCGGGGCTTGCGAGTGCTTTGGTACCTGGTGCTCGGGCAACAGCGGCTGGTGCCGGTGTGGCAGGTGCTGGGGTTGCCACTGGTTCAGGTGCAGCTTTTGCTTCTTCCTTTGCTGCAGCAGGTGCCTTCTTTGCAGGTGCTGGCTTTTCTTTCTTTGCAGGTGCTTCTTCAGAAGCGGATGCGTTTCCTGCTCCGTCAACTTCGAATTCGATGCAGACGACGCCAACGGGTAGAATATCGCCAGCTTCACCAATGACTTTGGTCACTTTTCCATCCACTGGGGATGGGATTTCCACCGTTGCTTTGTCGGTCATGACCGAAAGAATCGGATCGTCTTCTTTGACAACGTCACCAACGGCGACCATCCATTCTACAACTTCGCCTTCGACGACGCCTTCTCCAATATCTGGCATTTTAAATGCAAATGTTCCCATATTCATTCCTCCTGTGTTTTCTTTATCGCTTCTGCAATTCGTTCTGGACTGGGAAGGTAATCCCATTCCGTGGTGTGCGGGAAGGGTGTATCCCATCCGGTCACTCGAGTGATTGGTGCTTCAAGGTGGTAGAAGCATCGTTCTTGGATTGATGCGCTCATTTCAGCACCAAATCCACTTGTCTTTGGGGCTTCATGGACGATGACGCATCGGCCTGTTTTCTTGATGGAGTTGACCACGGTGTCGCGGTCCCAAGGCACGAGCGTTTGAAGATCAATCAGTTCGCAATCCACGCCTGAGTCCTTGATGGCTTGTTCACACACGTGCACCATGGTTCCCCATGCGATGACCGTGCAGGCTTCGCCTTCACGAACAACCCGTGCTTCTTCGAGCGGTACGATGTAGTGGCCTTCTGGCACTTCAGCGTCTGGATGTCCGCTCCATGTTGGCACGTTGTGCGGGTCGCCGTAGAACGGTCCTCGATAGCAGCGTTTTGGTTCAAAGAAGATCACTGGGTCGTTGCATTCAATCGCCGCAGTGAGCAATCCCTTTGCGTTGTAAGGGTTCGAGCAGTAGACCACTTTCAGCCCAGGTGTGTGGGTGAATTGAGCCTCTGGGGACTGCGAGTGGTGATGCCCGCCCTTGATGCCTCCGCCAGCTGGCGTACGGAACGTGAGTGGTGCGGTGAATTCCCCACCAGAGCGGTGTCGAACCTTCGCAATTTCGTTGACAATTTGGTCGTAGGCTGGGAAGATGTAGTCGGCGAATTGGATTTCTGCAACAGGGCGCAGACCGTTGAGTCCCATGCCCATGGCGATGGCTGCGATGCCGCCTTCTGCGAGCGGTGAGTCGAAGACTCGGTGTTCTCCGAACTTCTTTTGCAAACCGTCTGTGACTCGGAACACACCGCCGAAGAACCCGACGTCTTCGCCAAAGATGACGATGTTTGGGTCCTTTTCGAGTTGAACCTCGAGGGCCGAGTTGAGTGCTTTGATCATGTTCATGTCTGTCATCATGGTCACCTCACTTTCCGAGTTCCTCTCGCTGTTCCTGAATGTGCCAAGGCACAGTTTCGTAGACTTCAGTGAAGATGGTTGAGGCAGGCGGGTATGGTCCGCTGGCCAAGTCGCCAAATTCACATGCTGCTCGGTAAGAGGTCATGACTTCATCGTCGATTTTCTGAGCCAAAGCCGCATCGCGCTCTTCGTCCCACATCTCGTTTTTGATCAGGTGATCTTTCAATCGTGCGATTGGATCGCCGCCAGGCCAGCACTTGAATTCCTCCTTTGGTCGGTAGGCGGACGGGTCGTCAGATGATGAGTGACCGCCTGCTCTGTAGGTGTAGACTTCGATGTGGGTGGCGCCAAGACCAGCAGCGCCTCGGTCGCGAGCCCACTTTGTAACGCTGTAGAGGGCAAGGAAATCGTTTCCATCCACTCGAATGGACGGAATATCGTAGGCCAAACCACGCTCTGCGAAGGTGCGGCCTCCGGTGGCAAGGTTGGCGTGGGTAGAAATTGCCCACTGGTTGTTGACCACATTGAGGATCACCGGGGGTTTGAATGTGGACGCAAAGTTGAGTGCGTAATGGTAATCGCCTTGTGCAGAGGTTCCATCGCCGAGCCAAGAAATACAGACTTCATCATCGCCCTTGTATGCACTGGCCATAGCCACACCAACCGCTTGAGAGAATTGGGTTCCAACAGGTGAAGAGATCGAAATGAACCGTCCTTCTTTCCAGGTGTAGTGGACCGGCATTTGGCGTCCTTTGACGTTGTCTTCAGTGTTGCCGATGCAGTGGCAAATCATACTGACCATGTCTCGTCCACGGACGAATTGTGCCCCGGGTTGACGGTAGGAGGGAAAGACCCAATCTTGAGTTTCGAGCGCCATAGTTTGAGCGATGGCAATGGCTTCTTCACCGAAAGATCGCATGTAAAACGAGAGTTTTCCAGTTCGCTGCATCTTGATCATTCGATCGTCGAAAATACGCAGCCGCATCATGTATTCGAGGCCTTGAATGAGGGTCTGAGCATCGAGCTTTGGATCCCATTCGCCACTGGCGATGCCGTTGTCATCGAGCACCCGCACCAAACCGACGGCGTGATCCACGGTGTCTTGTGCCGAGCAGGACAAGGGATCAGGTCGATTCAAATCACCCGGTTGTTCTGTGAATTTACCGCCAAAATCCGCTTCATCACCCGGTCGGAACGGAGGGCGCCCGATGGTGTACGGCGTTGTCGTGGCTGTCACTCTCTCGGTCATTGGTTCACCTCATTCCATCCCGCTCTTAAGGTGTGCCGGTGCTTCGTCTGCTTGGTTGGCAACGTAGACATAGGCACCTGGCATTGATTCTGTGTTGTTTGGGTCTTGCGTTTTCCGCAGCAGAAGGCCGGCTTTGAATGAAGAGCGGACAAGCGGCCCGCTAGCAATGCCGGAAAAGCCGATGCTGATGGCATGCTGAGCCCATCGGTCATACATTTCTGGCTCGGGGAAGCGGTCAACGGTCAAGTGCCGCTCTGAAGGTGCGAGGTACTGGCCGATGGTGACCAAGTCAACACCAGCCGAACGAAGCATGTCGAGCGCCTCGGTGATTTCTTCGTCCGTTTCACCGACGCCAACCATGATTGAAGATTTTGTCAAGATGTCGGGTCGCAGTTGCTTGGCTGCACGAAGGATCTCAAGCGATTGGGAAAATGATGCCCGGTGATCTCTAACCGTCGCATCCAAACGTGGCACGCATTCGACGTTGTGAGCAAACACGGAAAGAGGGCTGCCATCCAGAAGGTGAGCGAGGGCTTCGTGATCTCCAGCAAGGTCTGAGCACAGCAGTTCGAGGGTGACGTGCGGTTGTCGATCATTGACCGCTTGAATACATTGCTTGTAGTGGTCTGCTCCACTGTCGGGCAGGTCGTCTCGGTTGACCACTGTGATGACGGCGTGACGCAAATTCATCGATTCCACCGCATTGGCTAGGTTTTCTGGCTCATCGAGGTCAAGCGCAGGAGGCGTTTTGATGGTGCCAACCGCACAGAATCGGCACCCTCTGGTGCATTCTTGGCCTGCGATCATAAAGGTTGCATCACCGCTTGCCCAGCAGTCGTGAATGTTGGGGCAGCGGGCTTCCTGGCAGACCGTGTGCAGCGTGTTGTCTTTCACGGCTGCTTTGGTGCTGTTGAAAATCGCCTGCTGTTCGCCTGATGGCAACGCTGTTTTGAACCAAGGCGGGAGTCTTTCACGCTTGGCTTTAGGCCGCGATGCAGGTGGCAATCGCTCTGCCATCGGAAGTGGTTTTCCAGACAATGCATCACCCCTCTTGTTTGACCCCACGCATTGCCCATCAAAAAGGTGCGCTGTGGTGGCGCTGTCACCTTTTCCACCGGGGGCATGGCGCATCCAATTGCAGTTTTGGCTTTGAACGAGCATTGATGAGCAATGAACTCGACCGCCCACCATGGCGAAAGGTGTTGCCCTCGTGACTGGCGGAGGCCGTCGTATTGGCGCACAAATCGTTCGCTCGTTCATTGCCGAGGGCTGGTATGTCCTCGTTCACGTTCGTTCGTCCGTGAAAGAAGCCCAAACGCTGTTGGAAGAAACACAGAACACTGAATCCGGCTCACCTTCGGGCGAGGTGATTGTTGCTGACCTTTCAACCGACGAGGGTTTGTCCCACCTCATCGCCTCAACTCGAAGGGTGATCGCAGATCGAAATCAGACCGGTTTGGGCGTTCTTGTGCACAATGCATCTATCTATAGTTCAAATGACTTCGAGGCAGTTGGCCTTGAAGAATTACGCTTGAACACTCGAATTCACATGGAGGTACCGTTCCTTTTGACCCAAGCCTTGACTGCGGAATTGAAGCAAGCTTCTGGCTGTGTTATTGGTATGATTGATACTTCACTTGGGCGTTCATGGAGCGGGCTTGCGCATTACACTTCAACAAAAGCCGGTTTGAGGCAATTGATGATGAATCTTGCAGGGGATTTGGCTCCAGAAATCCGAGTCAATTGTGTGGCACCCGGTGCCATTATGGCTGCCGCTTGGGAGGCGGAACACTTCGCCTCCGTCCTAGAAAAGGTCCCGTTGGGGAGAGGCGGCTCTCCCGATGATGTGTCCAAAGCCGTCTCCTTCCTCGTTAATTCCGAGTACCTCTCCGGACAAGTGATCAGCGTTGATGGTGGTTGGTCGGTCGCTCCCTGAGCAACCTTTCGAAGGGGTTTTCTTCAAATCATGTGCTCATGTCGCCTGTGATGCAGGGGTGGCTGAGGTGGTCAAAGGCGCCGGGCTTAAGATCCGGTCCCGTATGGGTTCGTGGGTTCGTATCCCACCCCCTGCACCATACTCTCGCTCCTTCGCTTGGCCTTGCATAACGGCATTTGTTGATGCATACGATGCAAAACCGTTTAACACCCCCTGCGCCACGGAGGGTTGGTGAACAAGATGCTGTACGGCAAATCTACGACCGGTTCAAACTCAGTTGCCCTGTTTTTGACAGCTTTGATGGTTCTTTCCACAAGCGCCGTCTTGTTTGCATCAAACGATGCCAATCCCGAAGTATTGGCAGAAGAAAACCCGGTTGTATACAGAAGCGCAGACCAGCAAACATACGAGCTCTACATTGACAAAGCCAACGAGACTGTTGGTGGGAAAGGAACCATCACGACCATTGAGCCTACTGGGGGCTCAGAAAAAGAGAGCGCCATAGATGGTCTAGAATTTAGAACTGCTGAGATGATTAGCGATTTGTACGTCAATGGCACAGGGGCGAGCAATGCGGCACGATTATCGATTTATTTGCAATTCAGTGGGGCTGAAGGTTCTACTGCCACCGTAACATTTTCGTTAAAATCAGGTGATTCACAGATTTCATCCACAACAGTTGACCTGGATAATCCTTGTAATTCAAATCCCGCTGCTCTTTCCAATCGTTGTGGGAACTACGATTTCATTGAAGTTGAGTTTAATCTTCCATCAAATGGGTTTACAGTCCCCAAAGGAAAACAACTCAAAATAAGAATTGATGCACAAGCTACTTGCGAAGGAAATACTGGCGGCCTTTCTGGTTGCGATGTAGAATTCGAGTTCGGAAACCCGAGCAGTGCAAGCACGTACTCGAGATTGCAAATTCAAACAAATGCTCTGGCAGGCTCTTCCGTTCGTGTTCACAATTGTTACGGGGATAACGGTTGCAATTGGAATGATGAAGAGAAACTAGAATGGGCTCCAAATCATCGTTTGCAATACAGAGAAATGCGATTTTCTGTTGAAGTCAGCGATGCTTTTGGTCGTGAAGATATTGAGGATGTCAAATTGGTTATGAGCACTCCTAATGGCGCAAATGCTGTCTTTGAGAAAGAATTTGATGATGACGACCTCAAACTTGACAATAACGGATTGGTGGGGATTTTCAATTATACTGCCTCGGGATTAGCCTCTGGAGAATATCCGATCAGTCTTGAAATCAATGACATTCAGGGCCATACATTCGCATACGAACATCCTGGTATTGAATTTCTAGAACACGACATCTACCTTAGTCTCCCTCAAAATCAACCCGATGTTGTACTGTATGCTCCAGGGCAAACCAGTAGGGTTGAATTCTTGGTTGAACACATCGGTTCATCATCAGCAAGTTTGGATGTCGTCCTTGATTTGGTGAACAATCTTCCAACGGAATGGGCGGAACCGCTTTGGAGTCAAGCAAGTGGCTCTTACACCCTTACTGGAGGGGGGGCATCAACCATTGCAGAATTGTTGATTGAAGTCCCAGAAAGTGACCTTTCTGGCGCACCAGAATATCTTGATATCGAAGCACGTGTTTATGCCACGAATGACCAAGGGCAAAGCGAAGAGGTGGCGATAAAAAGTCTGAGGATTGCCTTTGAAGAAGTTGACGTGTTTGCACCCCCACGGATTTCGGTGTATGAGGACGTTGAACACCAAAAGCAAATTGTGGATTCTACACGCCCAGAGGCATTTGATGAGGACCTTTCTCACTATGTTGATGCAATAAACGGTAGCGAGAATTTCTACATTGATATCTTCAATTCTGGGTTTGACACCGACTCGTTCAAAATCCGAGTTCTTGAGCAACCCGAGGATTGGGATTACCGCTTTTACATCAACGGAAGTACGACCGATTTACCAGTTGAAACCATTTATCACATCACTCCTGATGTCGGTTCAACTCAACTTGTAACCATCCGCATGGAGGTCTTTACTCCCGCAGACCGCGACAGCCTTGACATCGGCCAATTTTCACTTTCAATAGCATCGATTGCGGACACGGAACTTAGGACAGATATCGCCTTTACTGTCCACAGAACCTTTGGCATCCTTGCAGAAATAATCGCCGATAGCGATGGAGTTGGTGAGTCCAATCTCCTTGGCCAGGTCGGTCCTGTTAGCCCAACTGAAGATGTCTGGTATAATTTCCGAATTTCCGACACTTCAGGAACTGCTGCCGTTGAAACTACATGGAAGATTATCAATCCTCGTGACTTGTCAAGAAACGCTGAAAACAATCCCAAATATACTGCATGGGACTATACCATATCCAACGACACAAGTGACAATATTTTGATTGTCAATTTGCCCCCAGATGAATATGTTGATCTCCGTCTTGACATTCAGCTCAACGGCCAGGTTGAGGCAGGGGAGCATATCATCTACACTCGTATTATTGAGGAAGGCGTTGAAGAAGAAAACGACCCAAGGCAATTTGACCTTCCAGTCAAAGTGATCATCAAGGAAGATGTTGTGCCGGGCCGCATAGAGATCACCGCTAAGAGTGAAGCATCCCGCTTTTCTGCTGGGGAAGAGAAAAATCTTGAGTTTAAGATTACCAATCTCAACAACGTTCAACTTGACATGGTGATCCTACTCGATGAGCCTATGGGTTGGGACGGTTCGCTACGGGCTTCTTCCAACCAGTTGGGTGGAGAATTCCTGATTCTAAAACTTGAGGCTT
>MDSV01184353.1_pt1 | contig 16965 bp, 17 predicted proteins | sample 810851 | NCBI WGS metagenome assembly MDSV01 (sample SAMN05326640, study PRJNA326480) | marine metagenome | isolation source: seawater | place: Atlantic Ocean: North East | collected 2012 | reverse complement strand
TTAATTTTTTTTTTAATTTAACAAACCAAAATAAATTACAAATTATATGCTAAACCAATATAAGTTATTAATATTTCTTATGTCAAGTATATTTTGTCTTATATTCATTTTTTTAGGATGCTCAGATAATAAAAAAATTGATTCAGAAATAGAAAAAATCCCGTTGGAAATTAAATTTGATAGATTTGATTTAAAGTTCGCATCAATTAAAAAGAAGGAATTTCGAAATTTTAAAAAAAAATACAATTATTTATTTCCAAGTCAATTTTCTGATAGTGTATGGTTGAAAAGAAAAAATGACACCATCCAAATTATGCTACAAAATGAGGTGAATAAAATTTTTCCAACTTTGAGTAAAATTGAAAAAGAGTCAGAAAATATTTATAAGCACCTTATTTATAATTTTCCTTCAATAAAAGTTCCTAAATTTTTGACATTGATAAACAATGTTGATTACCAAAACAAAGTAATTTTCACAGATACAATCGTATTAATATCTCTTGACACATTCTTGGGGTCAACAAATAAAATATACCACGGAATTCCAGATTATATTAGAAGTGATATGGATAAATCTAGATTTGGATCTATTTTAGTTGATAAAATAGCTAGTTCAATAATCAAACCACCTATCAGTAGATTTTTTTTAGACAGAATCATATATAAAGGAAAAATACTGTTGTTAAAAGATTTTGTTATTCCATTATCAAGTGATAAAATAAAAATTGGATATTCTGATGAACAAATAAATTGGGCAAAGCAAAATGAAGAATATGTATGGAAATATTTCATAGGAAATGAGTTGCTCTTTAAAACTGATGATGATTTAATAGATAGATTTATAATTCCAGCTCCATTTTCCAAATTTTATTTGGAAATTGACAACGAAAGTCCTGGAAAAATTGGTCAATGGATTGGCTGGCAAATTTTAAGATCATTTAGAAAAAAAAATCCATCATTAAAAATTTCAGAAATTTTAAAACTATCTTCTGAAGAATTATTCAAAGAAGCTAATTATAAACCCTAAAAAAGAATGGTAAAAAAAAAACAAGCTAATATTAATATTTTAGTCGAACTAGATGAAAATAAAATTCCAGAAAAGTTAATTTGGTCTGCTCCGGATGGTGGAGTACAAAATAAAATTTCTAAAGCAATTTTCTTGTCAATATGGGATCATAAAAACAAAGAATCATTATCAATAGATTTGTGGACAAAAGAAATGCCCATAGATGAAATGAACGAGTTTTTTTATCAGTCACTATTAACTATGGGTGAAGCATTTTACAGGGCTACTGAAAACAATAAAATTAAAGATGCAATTAAAAAATTTTCTCAATCTTTAGAAGAAGATTTGAGCGTAAACAAAAATTATAATAAACGCTCATAAAACATTGAGACTCTCTATATATTTTAAAACTTCCTCGATACCCTCTTTTTTTTTCGAAGAAGTGATAAAATATTTTGGTTTTTTATTTAGTTTATTTTTTATTTCTAACATGTAATCCTGGGCGTTAACTTCTTCCTTTTTTAACTTATCGCATTTAGAAAAAATAATCGAAAATTTCTTGCTCTGATCAATAAGCCATGACATGAAATTTAAATCAATCTCAAGGGGCTTGTGTCTAATATCTATAATTAAAAATATCAACCTGATTTGTTGTCTGTATAAAAAATAGTCAGTAATTAATCTATCAATACTTTTTTTTCCTTTTTAGACAGACATGCATAGCCATAACCTGGCAAGTCAGTTAGATACCAACTATTATTAATCTTAAAATGATTTATGAGTCTGGTTTTACCTGGTTTTCCCGATGTTTTTGCTAATTTTTTTTTTTTACAGATTGAATTAATTAAAGAAGATTTTCCAACATTTGAACGCCCAATAAAAGCATATTCAGGAATAAATTCATTAGGACAATTTTTTACATTTGGACTACTTTGTATAAATTCAGAATTAAATACATCCATTTAAATTGAATCCTTTTTTTCATCAAGCCAATTAAACAAAATTCTATTAAACTCCATTGGATGTTCCATCATTGGAGCGTGACCACATTTATTTATCCATATTAGTTCAGAGTTAGGAAGTAATGATTTAAACTCAACAGCAACTTCTGGAGGGGTAACTAAATCGTTTTCTCCCCAGATTAATAGAGTAGGAGTTTTAATATTAGGTAAATCGCTTGACATATTGTGTCTAATGGCACTTTTTGCAATTGAAAGTGTTCTTACCAGTTTATCTCTGTTGTTAACAGTCTCAAAAACTTCATCTACTATTTCTTTAGTTGCAACATTTGGATTATAAAAAACCTCTTCTGTTTTTCTTTTGATATAGTCATAATTTTCTCTTTTAGGATAACTTTCACCCATAGAATTTTCATATAATCCAGAGCTTCCAGTTAATACTAGTGATTTTACAAGATTTGGGTTTTTATTTGAAAAAATTAAACCTATGTGTCCACCCAAAGAATTCCCGAGTAAAATAACATTATTTAAATTTTTAAATTTAATGAAGTCTTCTAAAAAATCGGAAAAAGCCTTTACACTAGTTTCTTTTAGGGGTAAACTATAAATTGGTAATTCAGGAATTATAACTTTGTAATTTTTAGATGAGAAAAAATCTATAACGTCTTTAAAATTGCTTAACCCTCCCATTAATCCATGTAAAAGAATAATTACTTGTCCCTCACCTTTTTCTATATAATTATAATTTTTCAATTTAACCTCCAATTAAACTTTAGTTAACCCTCCATTCAAATATAACTAATTCAGTGCATTCATTTCTATTTTATTTTTTAAAGTTTAAAATACAGTCAGTGGTAAAAGTTATTAACATTGTGGTAATAAGTGGTTAAATGTGGTAAATATCTTATATATTTATAAAAAGATATATAGAAATTGAATCATTTTATAGGGACTTATGAGTGTAAAATTGATATGAAAGGAAGAATTTTAATTCCTTCTGCCCTAAAGAAACAAATAACTATATCTAGTAAAGATGGTTTTGTTATAAAAAGAGGATTGTTTAATAATTGCATAGAATTATATCCATTCGATCAATGGAAATTTGTGATGAATAAAATTGATCAATTGAATCGTTTCAACAAAAAAAACATAGATTTTATCCGTCGATTTACTGCTGGGGTTAAAAAAATAGATATAGACACAAATGGAAGATTATTAATTCCCAAAGACTTAATAAAACATGCCCGTATTAGAAAGGATATAGTTTTAAGTGCTGCCGTAAACATCCTTGAAATATGGGATAAAAACTTATATGAAGAAGTAATTGATGAAGCGAAAGTTGATTTCAGTTCTTTGGCTGAAGAAGTAATGGGAGACGATAATGAATAATTTTTTTTACCACAATCCAGTATTACTTGAAAAATCTATATGTGAACTTATTACTGATCCAAACGGAATATACGTTGATGTTACTTTTGGTGGTGGTGGCCACTCAAATGAGGTCCTATGCAGATTATCTAAAAAGGGAAAGTTATTTGCATTTGATCAAGACGTTGACTCAAAGAAAAATTTAATTGATGACAGGAGATTTTTTTTTATCAACTCTAATTTTAAGCATTTAAAAAAGTACCTAAATCATTATGAGGTCTATAAAGTAAACGGCATAATTGCAGATTTCGGTGTTTCATCTCATCAACTAGACATTCCATCAAGAGGTTTTTCTATAATTAAAGATGGACCATTGGATATGAGGATGAATAAAGCTTCAGATTTAACAGCTGAAAGTGTCGTTAATAATTATGAACAGAAAAAACTTTATAAAATATTAAAAGAATATGGACAAGTTAGTAATGCAAAAGAAATCGTAAAAAAAATTGTGTCTCACAGGAACACAAAACCAATAAAATCCACAATAGATCTTGTAAAAGTAGTAGAAAACACCATCAGCAAATTTTCAAAGTATAAAATTCTTGCTAAGATTTTCCAGTCTATCCGAATAGAAGTTAATAACGAATTGGAGGTTATTCAGGAGCTTTTGTTACAAGCATCTGAATTAATAAAAGTTAAAGGCAGAATAGTTTGTATTTCTTATCATTCTTTAGAAGACAGATTGATTAAAAATTTCATAAGAAATGGTTCATTTGACAACTTAGATAACAGGGATTTTTTTGGTAATGTTCAAAAGCCATTTAAAAAAATTGGAGGCTTGATTGTACCTGACGCTAATGAAATAAAAAAAAATAAAAGGGCAAGGAGTGCCAAAATGAGAATAGCTGAAAAAATATGAAATATATTTTATCTCTTTTAAATATTGATTTTTTGTTGAAAGAGGACTCAATGAAAAACTGGAGGATGCTTTTTTTTATATCAACTCTTGCAATGATTTCAATAGCAAGCGGTCATAGTGCAGATAAAAAAATTTACCAGATTGCTAATTTGAATAATGATTTAAAACGTGTGAAAAGTGAATTTGTGGAAAACAAATCTGAATTAATGTTTTTAAAATTAGAAACTAGAGTTGCCAAAAGATTACTTGAAATTGGGGTTGGCCCATCCAAAGAACAACCTTTAAGATTAAAATTAAATAAATAATGGATTCTATTGAAAGAAAAATAATGTTTAGATATTATATATCGCTAACCTTTATAGTTCTTTTCTCATTTATCTTAATTGGTAAATTATTATATATACAAATAGAAGAAGGTGATTACTACAGGGAAATATCTGAAAATAATACAATTAAAAATTTTATTTTAGAACCTAGCAGAGGTAACATATACTCAGATGATAATAGTTTACTCGCAACGACAACACCACGTTACGAAATTAGATGGGATTCCAAAGTTCCATCAGAACAAAATTTCAAAAAAAATATATTAAATCTTTCAAAAGGACTTTCCAATATTTTAGGCAAAAAATTTAATTATTACTTAGATATTTTAAACAAAGCTAGAAAAGAAGGAAACAGGTATCTGTTAATTTCAAGAGATTTAAGTTATTCTCAATACAAACAAATTAAAGAATTACCTCTTTTTAATCTTTCCTCTTTAAAAGGTGGATTAATTGTCGAATCAAAAGAAGTTAGAGAAAACCCAATGGGTAAAATTTGTGAAAGGACAATTGGTTATGAAAAAAAGGATCCTTCTGGTCATTATATAAGAGTTGGTTTAGAAGGCGCTTTTAGTCATTTTTTAAAAGGTCAAAGTGGACAAAGATTAAAACAAAAAATAGCTAATGGACAATGGAAACCTATTAACGATAATAATGAAAGAGAGCCTACAGAGGGTTATGACATTTATTCAACCATAAATGTTAATATTCAAGATATAACCCATCATGCACTTTTGCGACAGTTAGAAAAATACAAGGCTGATCATGGATGTGCTGTTGTTATGAAAACAAATTCAGGGGAAATAAAATCTATTGTTAATCTTTCTAAAACCAAAAGTGGTAAATATTATGAAAAATTCAATTACGCAGTGGCAGAGTCACAAGAACCAGGCTCAACGTTTAAATTAATGTCAGTAATTGCAACATTAGAAAATGATGATCAAATAAGTAAAAAATTGATCGATACAAAAAGTGGTGAAGTTATCTTTTATGATAAATACAAAGTTCGTGATTCAAAAAAAGGGGGTTATGGAAAATTAACCCCTGCTAAAGCATTTGAAGTCTCTTCAAACACTGGAATAGTAAAAATGGTTTATGAAAATTATAAAAATAGTCCAAAAAAATTTGTTGATAGACTTTATAATATGGGACTAAACAATCAATTAGGCTTAAGTATAAAAGGAGAAGGTAAACCAATGATACCTTATCCTGGAGATAAAAATTGGAGTGGTATTTCATTGCCATGGATGGCATTTGGCTATGGAATCAAACTAACACCTCTACAAATCCTTTCATTTTATAATGGTATTGCTAATGGAGGAGAAATAGTCAAACCTCGATTTATTTATAAAATTAAAAACTCTGGATCATCTTCCATCAAAAAATATGAAAAAGAAATCTTAAATCCTTCCATTTGTTCGCATACAACATTACTGAAGGTTCAAAAAATGATGTTCAATGTTGTCGATAAAACGTGGGGAACTGCAAACAAAATTAAAAGTAGCAAGTTGAAAATGGCCGGAAAGACAGGTACATGTCAAATAGACTATACTTCAGATGAGACCCAGTATGTTTCAAGTTTTGTTGGTTATTTTCCATATGAAAAACCGGAATACTCTTGTATTGTAGTTGTAAATAGACCAGATAAGAAAATTGGTTATTACGGTGGTGAAGTTGCGGCTCCAGTCTTTAAAGAAATAGCAGAAAAATTATTTTCTAGAACTCCCAGAGATGTAATTGTAAAGTCTTACAACTACCAATACAGCTCTAAAAAAAATTATAAACAGCTTAAAAAAATTAATAAAAACGAAATCCCTGTTATTCCTAATTTAGTTGGAATGCCTGCTATGGATGCAATAGTAATTCTACAACAAATGGGTTTAAAATTTGTCATTAAAGGAGAAGGAAAAGTATTCAATCAATCTATTAAATCCGGATCAAAAGTAGATTATAACAAAAAAATCATTTTATATCTGTCATGAAAATATTAAAAGATATTATCTACGGCATTGATTTGGATTCCATAAAAGGAGATACAAACTTAATTATAAAATCAATTGAATTTGACTCTAGAAAAGTTGCACAGGGTTCATTGTTTGTCGCTATCAAAGGTGAAAATGTTGATGGGCATGCATTTATTGATAAGGCGATAAAAAATGGTGCTTCTGCTATAATTTATAATGATTACCGCTTTGGGGATGAAAAAATCACTACTATAAAAACTCCAAATACTAGGAAATCATTATCTATAGTAGCATCAAACTTTTACGATAATCCATCAAAAAAAATAAAATTAGTAGGAGTTACAGGGACCAATGGTAAAACTACAGTCGCCACTATTCTTTTCAATCTATTCAATAAAGCTGGATTAAATTCAGGACTAATTTCAACTATCAATATAGAATATGCTGGTAATGTGATTGAAAATCATCATACTACTCCAGATTCAAAAACAATTAATGAAGTACTCAACGAAATGTTACTAAACAAAATTGAGTTTTGTTTTATGGAAGTTTCTTCACATGGCATAGATCAAGATAGAATAAATGGACTAAAATTTTATTGTGGGGTTTTTACAAATATTACTAGAGATCATTTAGATTACCACAAATCTTTCGCCTCTTACAGGAATGTTAAAAAGAAATTTTTTGATAATCTAAAACGAGACTCCTTTGCCATTATAAATGCAGACGATAAAAATTCAAAATTCATGGTTCAAAATTGTTTATCAAAAGTTAAAACTTTTGGGATTAAAAACTTTGCGGATAACATGGCAAAAATTTTGGAAATTGATTTTTCTGGAATGCTTTTGAAAATAAACAGCAAAGAGTTTTGGACACCCCTTGTAGGAAAATTTAATGCTTCAAATCTTCTAGCAGTTTTTTCAGTAGCGAATATAGCTGGAATTAAGTCAATTGAAATTTTAAGAATTTTGAGTCAAACCGAGAGAATTAAAGGGAGGTTTGAAATTTTAAAAGCACCAAATAATGCTTTTGTAATTATTGACTATGCTCACACTCCAAATAGTTTAAAAAATGTCATTGATACGATTAGCCAGATAAGAACAAAAAACGAATTATTTACTACTATAATTGGATGTGGCGGAAATAGGGACTTAGGTAAGAGATCTAAAATGGGCGAAATTGTTTTGAATGGTTCTGATAAAGTTATTTTCACATCTGACAATCCCAGGTATGAAAAACCTGAAAAAATAATTAATGACATGTTATTGGGAGTTGACCCCAACAACATGAAAAAAATTTCAAAAATAATTAATAGACGGGAAGCAATCGAAAGTGGATGTTCACAACTTAATTCTGGTGATATTCTGTTGGTTGTTGGCAAGGGCCATGAGACTTATCAAGAAATACAAGGCGAGAAAATTCCTTTTGATGATGTAAAAATTGTAAAAGAATCATTTAGTTAAATATCATGCTTTATTATTTATTCAATTTTCTCGAACATAAATACCAAATACCTGGAGCAGGACTCTTTCAATATATTTCATTTAGAGCTGCATTCGCTCTTATTTTTTCATTAAGCATAACAATTTTTTTTGGAAGGAAAATTATTAAAATCTTAACAAAAAATAAGATTGGTGAAAAAGTAAGAGTACTTGGCTTAAGAGACGAAGCAAAAAAAAATGGTACACCTACTATGGGTGGAATTATAATAATAATTGGAACAATACTGCCTGTACTTATGTTATCTAAGTTTAATAACATATATATTATTTTATTAATATTCACGACTCTATGGATGGGTATTATTGGTTTTATAGATGATTATATAAAAATCTTCAAAAACGACAAAAAGGGTTTAAAAGGAAGTTTTAAAGTTATTGGGCAGATTATGTTAGGAATAGTTATCAGCTTGACTATTTATTTCCATCCTGATATAACGATTAAACAAAAAATGCCAGAATTTTCGAAAAGTTCAAAATTTCAAAATAATACTTTTTACCAAGAAGAGAAATCCACAAAAACTACAATTCCATTGGTCAAGGATAATGAGTTTGACTACTATTATTTAATTGAATGGTCTTCAATTCCAAAATCAATGACATGGATAATTTTTATTCCAATGGTAATTTTTATAGTAACCGCTGTTTCAAATGGTGCAAATTTAACTGATGGGATTGACGGTTTAGCTGCAGGAAGTTCCGCAATTATGGCGATAACACTTGGAATTTTTGCATGGGTTTCTGGGAATATATTTTTTTCAGATTATTTAAATATCATGTATATACCTAATGTTGGTGAAATTACAGTTTTTGTCGCATCATTTACTGGCGGATTGATTGGTTTCCTATGGTTTAACACTTATCCAGCTAATGTTTTTATGGGTGACACCGGAAGTTTGACTGTTGGGGCTTTAATTTCAGTTATTGCTATTATGGTTAGAAAAGAATTACTGCTTCCAATCATTTGTGGAATTTACCTAATAGAAGTTTTATCTGTTATAATTCAAGTTTTCTACTTTAAGTATACAAGAAAGAAAAAAGGAGTTGGTGAAAGAATTTTTTTAATGTCTCCAATCCATCATCATTTTCAAAAAAAAGGAATTCATGAAAGCAAAATTGTAAATAGGTTCTTGATAATAGGAGTTTTATTAAGCGTGCTTGCAATTTTAACATTAAAAATAAGATGAAAGGGTTAATTGCAATCTTAGGGTCAGGAGAAAGTGGTAGAGGTGCTGCAATTCTTGCCAAAAAAGCAGGATATCAGGTTTTTGTTTCGGATTCAAATAAAATTCCAAAACAAACAAAGTCATTATTTAAAAAACTATCAATTGATTATGAAGAAAATCAACACTCGATAGATAAAATTATAAAAGCTGAGAAAATAATTAAAAGCCCTGGGATTGACCAAAAATCTGATTTAATAGTTGATATTAAAAATAATGGGAATGTTATTATATCAGAGATTGAGTTTGGGTTTTCACAAACTGATTCAAAAATCATTGGAGTGACAGGCAGTAATGGTAAAACTACAACTGCAACAATGATTTACCATATTTTAAAAAAGTCTGGATTTAATGTTGCTTTAGCAGGAAATATTGGTAGAAGTTTTTCAGAATCTATCGCTGAACAAAATCATCAAATTTATGTACTAGAAATTAGCAGCTTCCAGTTAGATAATATCATCGATTTTTCTGCTGATATTTCTGTCATTACAAGTATTTCTCCAGACCATTTAGACAGATATAACTATGATTTTGATCAATACATAAAAGCAAAACTTAAGATAACACTTAACCAAAGCACAAATCAATTTTTAATTTTCAAATCCGATGACATGGAGTTGAAAAAAGCTGTTAAAAAGTATGCTCAAAATGCAACTCAGTTTCCTTACGGTTTTAATTCTCCAAAAGGAGATTTAGTTACCACGGTAAAAAAAAAGTCAATAATTGTTAAAGAAAAAAAAAATATTAATATGTATGATACTTTAAATTTTTCCCTCAAAGGGAGACATAATTTACTAAATGCAATGGCCGCTGTTTCAGTAGCCAGACTATTAAAAGTCTCAAATAAATGTATAAGAGATAGTCTGATTAGTTTTTCAAATGTAGAGCACAGACTTGAAGAGGTTTTAAAAATCCAAAATATAACCTATATAAACGACTCAAAGGCCACGAATGTTAATGCAACTTTTTATGCTCTTGAGAGCATGGAGGGTCAAACAGTATGGATTGTTGGTGGAATTGATAAAGGTAATAATTACATTGAACTACTACCCCTAGTAAGAGAAAAGGTAAAATCTATCATTTGCATCGGATTAGATAATGAAAAAATCATTGAATCTTTTTCTCCTGTTGTCGATGTTTTAGTAGAGACTCAATCTATGTCTGAGGCAGTAAAAATTGCTCATAAACTAGCTAATAAAAAAGATTATGTTTTATTATCGCCAGCGTGTGCAAGTTTTGATCTTTTCAAAAACTTTGAAGATCGTGGAAACCAATTTAAACAAGCAGTAAGGAACCTTTAATTATGCAAAGAAGATTACTTCAAGGCGATAAAGTTTTATGGGCACTCTTAGCATTACTGGCTCTTTTTTCGTTCTTTCCAATCTTTAGTGCCAGTTCCAACTTGAGTTACGTTATTGGGACTGGATCTCCTTGGCAGTACTTACTAAAACATACATTCATTTTAATTACTGGGTTTCTTTTAATTCTCAGCGTTCATAAAATTCCTTTTTATTATTTTAAGGGCATATCAATTTTACTTTTACCAGTTGTAATTTTAATGTTGCTTTACACAATATCTCAGGGTAACATGATTGATGGGGTAAATGCAAGTAGGTGGATTAAGATTCCGCTAATAGGGATTAGTTTTCAAACATCATCTCTAGCATCTCTAATTTTGATGATTTATATAGCCTACTATCTTGATAAAGTTAAAGAAAAAAAAATTGATTTTAAAAAAACATTATTCCCTTTGTGGACCCCAATTTTTTTGATTTTCACATTAGTTTTTCCAACTAATTTATCTACAGCGTTGATTGTTTTATTTACTGTTTTTTTAATTTTAATTTACGGTTGTTATCCAGTGAAATATTTATTGAATATCTTTTTAATTGGGTTCTTTTTATTCACAACTTTTATTTTTTTAGCAATCCAATATCCAGAAAAAGCTCCGGATAGATTAGATACATGGATAAATAGAGTAGAAAATTATTTCAATCCATCATTAAGTAAAGATGGTAATTATCAAATCGAAAGAGCAAAAATTGCAATTGCCTCAGGAGGTATAACGGGTTTGGGAGTTGGCAAAAGTGTAATGAAAAATTTTTTACCTCAAAGCAGTTCAGACTTTATCTATGCTATAATTGTTGAGGAATTTGGACTATTAGGAGGAATAATGGTAATATTAATTTATTTGTTAATTCTCTTCAGAATAACTGTAATTCTTCATCATGCAAGTTCTGCGTATGGTAAACTGTTAATTATTGGAGCTGGTTTACCAATTATTATTCAAGCATTTATCAATATTGGTGTTGCACTTAATATTTTTCCTGTTACAGGACAAACCCTCCCATTACTTAGTAGTGGTGGATCTGCAGCTTGGGTAACATGTATAGCTTTTGGTATAATTTTAAGTGTGAGTGAGGAAAGATTTAATAAAGGGAAAGTAAAGCAGAATAAAACAGTTTCAAACCCATTGCTAATAATCAGTGAAGAATAATAGAATAATAATATCTGGTGGGGGTACAGGGGGTCATATATTTCCAGGTATAGCTATTGGGAGTTATTTAAAAAAGATTAATCCTTTAAGCCAAATTTTATTTGTAGGTGCTTTTGGAAATATGGAGATGAAGAAAGTTCCAAAAGCAGGGTTTACTATAAAAGGATTATGGATTTCAGGTCTTAACAGAAAAAAGTGGTGGAAGAATTTTCTTCTTCCGTTAAAGATATTTGTAAGCCTTTTTCAGGCACTCTTAATATGGATTAAATTTAGACCAAATATTATGATTGGTACCGGTGGATATGCAAGCCTTCCTATATTAATTGTTGGTTCAATTTTCAAAACAAAAATTCTTATTCAAGAACAAAATTATTTACCAGGGATTAGTAATAAAATACTGTCTCGCTTTGCAACAACTATAGCCGTTGCTTACGAAAATATGGAAAGGTTTTTTCCTCAAAAAAAAATTGTTTTAACAGGTAATCCTGTTAGAAGCTCTTTGATTCAATCTAAATTGGAAGTAGAAAATAATAAAAAAAACAGTCCTTTAAATAAGATTAATTTAAATATTCTTGTATTAGGGGGTAGTTTAGGTTCCGAAAAAATAAATGAAGTTATCTCCAATAACGTATTATTCTTTAATAAAAACAAAGTCAAAGTAATATGGCAGTGTGGTATAAATTATTACAAAAGGTATAAGGCATTTGAAAACAAGTTTGTTAAAATTTTCCCTTTTTTGGAACAAATTGAGAAATTCTATAGTGAGTGTGATATTGTTGTTTCAAGAGCTGGAGCTTTAACAATTTCTGAACTTTGCATAGTTGGAAAACCATCGATTTTAATTCCCTCTCCTAATGTGTCAGAAAATCATCAGTTTTATAATGCAAAATATCTTTTAGATAGAAAAGCTGCTATTATGATTGAAGAAAAAAAAATCAATAATGAATTTTTAATACATCTTCAAAAACTTATCGCATCAAAGGAAATCAGGACACAACTTTCAACTGCTATTTATAAACTCGCAAAACCTAATGCAACTGAAGAGATAGGATTAAGAATAAATAACATTTTAGCAAATGGATAAAGAAGACATCTATTATTTTGTAGGAATTGGAGGCATTGGGATGTCATCTATTGCTAAATATCTAATTACTAATAATTTTAAAGTTGCGGGATATGATTTAACAAAAACCGATATAACAAAAAATCTAGAAAAAAGTGGAGTGAAAATTAATTATAAGGATGACATAAAAACTATTCCTTCATTGTTTAAAAAAGAAGATGTGATCGTAATATTTACTCCTGCAATTTCAAAAAAAAATAAACAACTCAATTTTTTTAAAAATCAAGGGAATCCAATTTTTAAAAGGGCAGAAATTTTAGGTTTTTTAACTAAAAATTTTCAAACAATTGCAATTGCTGGGACACATGGCAAAACTACAACAGCTGCGATAGTAACCCATCTTTTTTACAAAACAAGACAATCCTTTACAGCTTTTGTAGGAGGTATTTTAAATGAATTTAACTCTAATGTTGTAATTAATGGTAGTAAATATGCGATAGTAGAAGCGGATGAATATGACAGATCATTTTTGAATCTAAACCCTGAAATAGGACTTATCACTTCAATAGATTCTGATCACTTGGACATTTATGGGAATTTTGAGGAAGTGAAAAAATCATTTAACCAATTTATTAAAAAAATTACTAATAAACTTTTAGTAAGTAAGGATTTAGGGATAAATGGAATAACATACAGTTTAAATAAGAAAGCTGATTATTTTGCATCTAATATAAATTTTTCAAAAAAAGGTTATTTTTTTGATTTAAATACACCTTCAAATACCTATAAATCAGTTTTTTTTAGTCAATTAGGGCTTCACAACTTGTTAAATGCTGTAGGAGCATTTGCAATTTCAAGTCAAGTTGGGATAAATGAAAAAGAATTGTGTAAAGAACTTTCAACTTTTAAGGGTATAAAAAGAAGGTTTCAACTCATTTTAAATTCTAAAAAACATATAATAATTGATGATTATGCACATCATCCAAATGAAATAAATGCAGTCTGGAACGCATTAAAAGATCTTTTCCCGTATGAAAAAAAATGTGTAATATTTCAACCCCATCTATATTCAAGGACAAAAGATTTTATGAACGAGTTTGCAAAAGCTTTAAGTAAATTCGATCGTGTGATATTACTACCAATTTATCCTGCAAGAGAATTACCTATTGAAGGAATCAAATCTTCGGTATTGCAAAGAAAAATAAAATCAAAAAATGTAGTTGAATTAGTTGCAAAGAAAAAATTATTTTCAGTTATAAACAGCTTCCCAGAAAAAGTAAAAGTTATTTTGGGTGCTGGTGACATTGGCTTGGAAATTGAGAAAATTAAGAAAAAATTAAAATAATCATGAGAAATAGTATAATTTATTTTTTTTCAATTTTAATAATATTTGTATTTCTGATTTTTTTCTCCCAAAGAAGAAATTCCAAAAAAGAAATTCTTAGAATAAATATAAATTTCAAAGATGCAAAGTCTAAGTTTTTAGACTCTCAAATGGTTAATAAATTGTTAATACAAAGGAACGATACCTCGTTTTTCTTAAAAGAAGATATGGTAGATTTGAAAGAACTTGAAGATTTACTTATATCTAATCCAATGATAGCCAACGCTGATATATTTAGGATTCCACAAGGAATTTTAAATGTCAAATTAGAGGAAAGAAAACCTGTTATTAGAATAATTAGTAATCATGAAGAATTTTATATTGATAATTTTGGACACAAAGTTCCTCTATCTAAAAAGTATTCAGCTAGAGTACCTATTTTTTACGGTCAACCAGATAAAAATTTAATGGATTTAGTAAAGTTTATAAAGTTAATTAAAACCGACTCACTCGTTAAAGTTGAGATAATAGATTTAAAAAATTCAAATAATGGTTACGTCCTCGGCCTTCGTTCTTTTCCATTTAAAGTTATATGGGGAAAAAATTCAAAATACGAACAAAAGATGAAAAAACTTAAATACCTGTACAGTTATCTAGAAAATAAAGATTTTTTAAAAATAGAGAAAGTTAATTTAACATTTGATAAACAAATAGTTTTAGATTATGAACAAAATGGAAAATAAACAATTTGCTGTGGGTCTAGACATTGGAACAACTAAAATTGTTGCGATGGTAGGTCAAAAAAACAAATTTAATAAGGTTGAAATTATAGGAATTGGAAAATCCAAGAGTCTTGGAGTACATAGAGGAGTTGTTAATAATATAACACAGACAATTCAATCAATTCAAGAGGCAGTAAATGAAGCAGAATTAAAATCCTCAACTGAAATTAAAAATGTAGTTGTTGGTATTGCCGGTCAACACATAAGAAGTATTCAGCACAGCGATTATATAACAAGAAAAAACCCAGAAGAAGTCATAAACGAAAATGATGTAGAAAAATTAATTAATCAAGTCTACAAACTTGTGATGCTTCCTGGTGAAGAAATAATTCATGTTTTACCTCAAGAATTCAAGGTAGATGGACAGGCAGAAATTAAGGAACCAATTGGAATGTATGGAGGACGTTTAGAGGCAAATTTTCATGTCGTTGTCGGGCAAGTTTCTTCAATAAAAAATATAGGAAGATGTATAAAAAGTGCAGATTTAAAGATGGAAAGAATTACTTTGGAACCAATCGCATCATCAGATGCAGTTTTAAGTGAAGAAGAAAAAGAAGCAGGAGTTGCTTTAGTTGATATAGGAGGAGGAACTACTGATCTTGCAATTTTTAAAGATGGAATAATTAGACACACATCAGTAATTCCTTTTGGGGGGAATGTTGTAACCGACGATATAAAAGAAGGTTGTTCAATAATCCAAAAACAAGCTGAGTTACTAAAAATTAAATTTGGTTCAGCTTGGCCAGGGGAAAATAAAGAGACGGAAATTGTTTCAATACCTGGATTACGAGGTCACGATCCAAAGGAAATTTCTTTGAAAACACTTTCTAAGATTATAAATGCAAGGATTGTTGAAATAATTGAACAGGTGTTTTTAGAAATCAAAAACTATGGTCATGACGAACAAAAGAAGAAATTAATTGCAGGAATTGTAATTACTGGTGGAGGAAGTCAACTCAAACATTTAAAGCAATTGGTAGAGTATATAACTGGAATGGATACAAGAATAGGTTATCCAAATGAACATCTTGCTGGAGATTCTGAAGATAATCAAACAAGTCCTGTTTTTTCTACAGCGGTTGGACTTTTAATGACGGCACTTAAAGAAAACTTTGATACTAATGAACTAATTGTTGATAATGACTCTGTGGAACATAATGAAGAAACATCGGTTAAAGATTTATCTAATCCTGAGAACATAAAAAGGAGTACAATTTTTGAAAGATGGACTGAAAAGTTTAAGGAATTTCTTGACAAAGCATAAGTTGATAAATATGAAAGAATTAAAAGAAAATATGGTAGAAGGATTTAATTTTGATTTACCAAAAAACAGGAGTAATGTGATTAAAGTTATTGGAATTGGTGGAGGTGGAGGAAATGCAATAAATTACATGTTTAGACAAGGAATTTCAGGTGTAGATTTTGTTGTTTGTAATACTGACTCTCAAGCTTTAGAAAAAAGTCCAGTACCAATTAAAATTCAGTTAGGAGTTTCTCTAACTGAAGGCCTTGGTGCAGGAGCAAACCCTGAAATTGGAAGTTTAGCTGCTAAAGAAAGTGAGGAAGAAATCAAACTACTTTTAAGTAATCAAACTAAAATGGTCTTTATTACTGCCGGAATGGGAGGAGGAACTGGCACTGGTGCAGCTCCTATAATTGCTCAGATGTCAAAACAACTTGATATTTTGACTGTAGGTATTGTGACCATCCCATTTCAGTTTGAAGGAAGAATGAGGTCTGAACAAGCTCAAATTGGAATAGAGATTCTAAGAGAAAATGTTGATTCTTTGATAGTTATTAATAACAATAAATTGAGACAAGTTTATGGTAATTTAGGATTTAAGGCAGGATTTGCAAAAGCTGACGAGGTACTAGCAACTGCTGCAAGAGGAATAGCGGAAGTAATCACTCATCATTACAGACAGAATATTGATTTGAAAGACGCCAAAACAGTTTTAAGCAACAGTGGAACCGCTATAATGGGTTCAGCAGTTGCTGAGGGATCTAATAGGGCTGAAGAGTCTGTGGTAAAAGCTTT
>MDSV01159555.1_pt1 | contig 16965 bp, 7 predicted proteins | sample 810851 | NCBI WGS metagenome assembly MDSV01 (sample SAMN05326640, study PRJNA326480) | marine metagenome | isolation source: seawater | place: Atlantic Ocean: North East | collected 2012 | reverse complement strand
GTAAATTTGCTGCTATTGAGGGTTTAAATTTTCTTGTAAAATATTGTCTTGCCATAATTTTTTATTTTATAATTCTTTAATTGATTTCATTAATAAAGCTTTAACTTTAGAATCTGATAATCCACTAACCTCGTCTGAATGGTTTAATAATTTTTTAAGTACAGATGAAAATTCATCTTCTGTGTTGATTTTTTTAATTTCATCATTAAATGCACTTACATCTGAAGCTTCTTTTTCAGGTTTTTCTGGTGCTTCATCTTGTTCCTTAAATAAACCTGCTGCTAGTTGTTTATCATCCATTGTTACAGAACCATCCATTTCCATAGTTGCTGGGTTATTTACTATTTGGCTTGCTTCATTTTTAAAATTTAGTTCGCTCATTTCCATTTCAGCATTTAGTTTTGTTTGAGCTTCAAATGTTTTTCTAGCTTTACCTACAAACTGTTCTGGAACAGCTACTCCTTTTTCAGCATATAATTGGACTATTTCTTCATTAGTATGTCCTTGATTGAAATATTCAAAAAAAGTACTCATTACTCCTTCTTGAAGTACTTTTCTTCTAGCTAATTTTCTATAATGATTAACTTTTTCATTTAAACTTGAATTAATTCTTTCTTTGGCGTAATCGTTCCATAATTGTTTTACGTTTGCTTTCATGTTCTTTTTTATTTTAGATTCTTTTTGGTCTTCTTTTTCTGGATTTTTTAATTTTTCTTTTTCTTGTTCTTTAACTTCAATTTGATCATCTAAAGCTTTCATTTGTAATAATAGCTCTTTTCTTTCTTTTTCCATCCCCTCTACTTCACTAGGTTTGGCATCTGATCTTCTTTTAGCTAAATCTTTAAGTTTAAGTTCTACATTTTCTACTTTTACTTCTAAATTTTCTATTTCTAAATCGGTACAAGCTGCTTTACATTCTCCTATTTTTTCTAATGAATGTTTAGGAGGGTTTTCTTTAACTTTTGGCTTCTTTTCCTTTTCTTTTTCCTCCCCCTCAGGTGGAGCTTGTTCCATATTAATACGTATAGAATTTTCATCTATTCCATATGTAGCTCTAATTTTTTGTCTTTTAGGTGATGTTAGATCTCTTTGTGGAAGATATGTTGGATGCATATCTATCCAAGCTTGTAAATAACCTTTAGCTCCTTCTAAATCCTCTTTTGAGATTTTATTATCTTTTTCTAATTGTTCAAGTTCTTCAAATGTAAAACTGTCAGCTAATTCTCTAATATCTAAACCCCAACTTTGACCCCCTTCATACATACCTGTTGCTGTTCTTTTAGGTCTAACTGAGAATGGATATTCGTCTGTTGGTGCTATAGCTCCTGTTCTATGAGATCCTTGATGAGTTAAAGTAACATCATTATATGCTCCTTCTTTGATTTCTTTAACACTTTCTTTAATTAAATTTTTAATGTCTAATTTTGTAAAAGAATTTTCATTTATAGGAGTTAAAATATAATCACTATCTTTATGTTTTTTAACATTTTTCATTTTAGCTAATGTTTTTATTAAATTAAATTTTTTAGGTTTATCTAACTTTTCTATAGCTTTTTTTAAAGGTTTTAAACCAGAGGCCCCTCCTTCTTTTTTAAGAGTTTTTACAATAATAGCTTCTATTTTTTTTAATAATTTTTTATCGTCCATTTTTTAAATCTTTATCCTTCTATTGATATATCATTAGGTTCAGCTATTCCAAAACCACCCCCACCACTATTGCATGATCTTTCACATGCTCTTCGACTCATACAATTAGTAGATCTATGTGGTCCAGAAGAGGTCCAGGTACAATACCCAAATCCACGTACATCTGTCTTGTTACACGTATAACATTTTACACCAGGTATTTCTGCGTTTCTTTCTGGTTCAATATCTCTTCTTTCTGCTAGTTTTTTTATTTCTTCTCTTATGATGTTTCTTAATTCGTTTTTTTTCATTGTTATTTGTTTTTTAGGTCTTTTTTTATTTCTCTTATAACATTTTTAACCATTTGTTTTAATTCAGAAGTTGTAATTTTTGGTTCTTCAGCTGGTGGAGCTGGAGGTTCTGTTACAGGTTCTGTTGGTAACGCAAAATCATCAGGTGAAACTACAGGTTCTATTGGTATAGTTGGTTCTGTTGGTTCTATTGGTTCCGTAGGTGGTGGAGTTGTTGGTCTTTCTTTATGGAAAGTTACTTCTACTTTATCTTGATTAATTAAAATTCTTGTATCAAAATTAGCAGGATCATCTACTTCTGGGTCTATATTTCCTTCTGTCCAACCTTGTGCTAATAATTCTTCTTTTTCTTTTTCATATTCAGCTGTTAACCTTTCATACTCTAATTCTTCTGGAGTTTTTTCAAGTGTTACTTCAGGTTCTTTGTCTGTTGGAAGTTCAAAATCTGTAGGAGTTACATCTGTTGGTTCATCTGTAGGTGTATCTGTAGGTGTGTCTGTTGGTTTTTCCTCAGGTTTTTCTATTGGATCTAAAATACGAGATTCTAAATTAGGACAACACTGACAATTTGGATCTAAACCTTGTGTTGGTGTAATTTCAGGCATATTATCTCTAATAACAGCATCTTGTTCTTCAGGAGTTGTATTTTCAAGGTCTACTTCTTTATCTTTTAATACTTGTTGTCTTTGTTGTTCAATATCATTTCCTTGTACTTGAATAGTATCATAAGTAGTATTTGCACATTTTTTACATTCAGCTGAATCACTTATAAACCATGGAGAATCTTCTGGTAATTCATTACAACCTTCAGGTCTAAGATTATTACAATATTTTGATAATTCTTTATAATAATTTAAACTTCTTTGTAATCTTATTGATTCTTCATTTTTGCCTTCTTTTTCAGCTGTTTCTAATTCTTGAGATATTTTTGTTATTACACCTTCATCATCTACTTGAATTTGTTTACCTTCAAAAAAGTCATCACATTGTTCCGGTGTAATTGTTTTTAAATCAAAATCACTAGGGTTTAAATCTCTTAATTGTCTTATTGATAATTCAGTTTGATTAGGTCCCTCATTTGGGGTGTTTTTAGAAAAATCTAAATTATAATATCCTAATAAAGGTCCACATTCTAGTTCGTTAAATGTACCTCTTGTTTCATCTGGAACCATTTGTTCTGTAAGTTCACTAGGTTCTTCTAATGGAGGTAATTCATTACCATCTGGATCTAATCTAGGTTCATCTAATGGTTCCTCAATTGGGGTCATTTGGCCTAAAGGTTCACCATCAGGACCTAATAACCAATCTTGTGCATCTTCTGGAGTACATCCTACCATGTTCTCTTGTTCTCCTGTTATTGAGCTATACATTACACTTGTTATTTCATCTACCCCACTACCTGGCCATAATGTTATAAGACCTGTTGATATATCTCCTTCTATGTACTTCATACCTCCTAACATTTCATTGAAATTGATTACATCTTTACATGAAAATATTCCACCACAATTACCATCTAATATTTTAGGTAATGCTGTAGAATTATTTGCACACCAATGTCCAATAGATGTACAGAAACTTCCATATTGGTTTTGATATGTGTTTTGAGCAATATAATCCGTTGCATCTTCACAAGTACAATACTCATATGGCCATGTTGCAGATAAATAATCCCAAATAGAATCATCATAACCCGTATATGCACTCGTAATTGGATCAAGTGGTTGAGTTACAAACGCTGGACCTAATGCATTATGTGCATCCTCACATGAAAAAACTTCTTCACATTTTGGAGGTTCATATTGAGGATCCCATGTTCCATCATACATGTCTGCAGAACATCCATATTCTTTCATTTCTACTTCATCAGTAAATGTTTGAAATTCACAACAACTAAGGTTTAAAGGGTTAGGTAAACCATTTAAAGCCGCATCAGGGCAACCTTTATGTTTAAAACTATCATTAGTAACTATATGAGGAAGTCCTGGATCCCATGGTGTTCCTGATAAAGCATTCCAAGGTTGGTGAGGTCCTCCTACTGCAGGTGTTTGATGTGAACCAACATAAGTATCCCCTCCATTATAATTTAAGAAATTCTCATAAGGGGTTTGAGATTGAATTCCTGTTAAGGCGACAGGAATACTACACATAGGGCAACCATAACCTTCCCAATGTGCAGATGGTAAATTTGATCCATATACAAAAGCGCCATTAACACCTGATCCTGGTAAGGGATCAGCTATTTCTCCAGCTTCATGGGTTCCAGCTGCTACTTGTTGAGGGTTAATTAATTGTGGGTTTGTCATTACCCAATTTGTATGGTGTTTGTTTGAATACCATTGTGTTGGGCCTACTTGATTAGGTATTGATCCTCCATATATTGGTGCAAGATAATCTTCAATAGCATCCTTCTCAGGACCATCAAAGGGTGCCATTTGTTTTGTTGAAATTAATGCAGCTAATTGAAGATTACAACCACATTCATAACCCCCTAATGCTAAACCAGCATTTACTATTCCATTAATTGATAATCTTCCATAATTTGGTACTGGTACATTATCTGGATGGAATTGTGCTCCACCGTCATCAAACCCTGATGCAGTTAACCATGCAGGTGTAGAAGATGAAAAATAACCATTAGAACCATGCTGATAATAATATCCTCCTGTTGCATCTGTACATCCAGGCCAATCAGGATTGTCGTTTAAATCCTCTCCATCATTTCCTATTAAATCCCCTAATTCACAACATGTTAAATCCATTTGAGAAGGATTGTGTGCCATAAAAGGATTAGTTAAACTACCCCAACCTTGGTTTCCTGCTGCAAGATGATCAAACCACATTTTAACACACCCTTCAGAATTTGGATCATAATTTATAACTTCATAATATCCATTTCCAGGAGGACATACAGCTCCTGCTGGCCAATTTGGTGGGGGACCCGTGTGTTTATTTGGTCCTGCTGCAGAAGTAGTAGTATTAGGTGCTCCCGGCCAATTTGGGTCCATTTCAAGAGGATTTAAACAATATTCTCCTGCAATAGGGTTAGGATTACCTGAAATATTTCCAGGAAGAAATGCATTTTCAGGTTGGCCATAAATTGGATTTAATTCATATGATGTACCTGCTTGTGCTTGTGTTTCATAGTTAATTCTTGTAACTTGAGTTGGAATTATATATGTGTGATTATTATTATATGGAGTTGTACTAAGATTATGATTATTATATTCTATTCTTTCTACAGGACATCCCCCAAAACCTAAATTTCCAGTTAATTCATCTTCATCTGGTAAAGGCATACAACAGTTTACTTTATCTTCCCAATCGTCAGATACAGGATAAGTAGTCATTGTAGTTGGTTGGCCTGCAGACACTGGAGAGTTTTCATATGCTATAGGCATTGGTTCATTATTAGGACCAGGACATCCATGAGAATTATGTGTCATTGCAGGATTTACTACTTGATTAAATGCTGCACCAGGCCACGTTAATCTATGTCCAGCTGGATAAGTCCAGTTTGAAGTGTTATAACCATTGTTATTTGTTTTTGAAATATGAATGTCTGATGGAAAATTATGTATATCAGGACAACCACAAGTCCAATATGCTGTTGGGAATCCATTTGAATCAAATACTTTTGGGGTTTCATCTTCATTGTAAGGATTAGTACAATTTGAAGATTCAGGTACAATCATTTGTGGAGGATTCTCCATTACCCATGGTTCATCTGAAGGATAATTACCTGCATCTCCTGATGTTGTATTAGATTCATTAGCTGGCATTACAGCACCAGCAGGATCTCCAAACCAAGGTGTTGAAACAGTTCCATCTGGTATACCTTGTTCATCAATGAATCCCCATGCTGTTGCTCCTAATCCGTGAGCTACATTAGGGCAATTTTTCCAATTATCTTTTAATATATAAAAATGTTGTGGATTAAAGGTTCCTTGGGAATTTGAACCTAGAGCTGGATTATAAGCTGGTAGGTTATATGGAGGTATATCTAATTGTCCTGTATTATCTATTTTTGTATAATCTCCATGATTATTAGTATAAGGTACACCTGGATTAGCTGGTGCACAATTTGTTTTAATTCCTGTTGTAGGGTCTGCACAACACCATACTGTATCAATACCATATCCTGATGTTGGATCATATGGTGTTATATCTCTATCTTTACACCAGCACCAATCTCTTGGACAAGGCCAATCACATTTATTAGCTACTGGGTCCCATACTTTTACAGTATCACAGAAAACATCATCATTATCTATGTGGTTTATAGGACCACAATTTACTGTTCTATAACTACTTGGTATATTACCAGCTATTACTTCAGGATGTGTATCATCATATATATGACAACCACAATTACCATCCATATCAGCTGGGTCAGACACAGGATTTGAAGGATCATCTGATGAAATTCCCTCACCAGGACTCCATGTACCATCAGGATTAACATATCCACCTACTAATCCATATAATTCTCCTAATGCTGCATATAATTGAGTAGAATACATTTGTTGTCCATAAGCATTATCATCCAACATTTCATCTAAACATGGTACATCTTCAGTAATTTCCCATCCTGACCAACAATCTATTTCTATAATATCAGGTATCTGGTTACCAACGTTATCACGACATACACATCCTAATTCAGGGATAACACCAGTAACTATATCTGGATCAGATGGGTTTTGATAAATGTAAGGAGGAACCATATAATAATGCCAACTATCTTGATTATTTACATCATAAGGGATTATTCCTCCTGTACCAGAAGAAGGTGCCATTCCTGTTGCTGCCAATGCAGTAATATCGCTTGGAACGGTAGTTAATAAAGTTAATCCTGCATACCATGCAGTTGATCCTGCTGTTGGGTTTCCTAATGAAGCATTTGCTAAACCTAGATTTAAACAACATTTATTACATAAATTTTTTCCATCACAAGATACTTGTAACCAACGGTCTTCATCATCAATTAATGGAACACCATTATTTTGATGAGCTGAAATTTGTTGCCAATCACAAGTACAACCTGGAGGAGTATTTATATAAGTCCATGTTTGGTTATCGTTTAAAACATAACCATTTGCAAATGTATCAATACAACATACTTCGTCTAAAGGTGGATCAATATTATGTTGAGTTTGGTTTGGATCTGGCCAATCGTTATTATTAGCCCCATAAACATTCATGTGGAGTGAAGTAGGTACACTTGATAAAGCGAATTGTTGTATTACATCCCAATCTAAAGCACCAGGCCAATAACCTAAACTTCCTGGTAGTAGAAAACCTGGATTACCTCCATTATTTAATCCTGTAGAATTTGTTTGATCACACCCATAACTACAACAATTATAGTTTGAAGGGTCAGGTTCATTAGTTCCATAATTAAAACTTCCCCATGGGGTTGTATTAGATGGAGTTGTTGAATTTAAAAGTGTATTAAAACCTCCTAAATTAACATTTTGTGTAAAATCAGTATAATCTGTTGTTACGTTATCGTTACATCCTGGGTTGCCACTATTATCAGTTGCAGATGGATCATATGAAGTATCTACTAATGCTGATGGATTAGTTGTGTCTGCACATGCATATTGATATACACAACATTGAGTATCAGGGCTTCCAGAGTCCCATTTTCCAAAGTCAGGACCCATAGTTATTGTAACTCCATCAGGATGACATCCTTCTACTGTAGCAGGTGCTAATGATGGTATTAATTGAGAATTTACATCATCCCAAATACTTCCTCCTTCTACAGGACAACTATGATCATATTTACAACATTCAAAATTATTTGGGTCGGGTTGGGAGGGATAAGTATTTAGTGTAAATACTAATGGAGACATACATGTTGCTAATGTAGTACCTGGTTGTAATACACCATTAAGGTCGTAACAAACCCCATCACCATCAGTATATGTAATATCATATTGTTGTTCAAAATCTCTATATGGAGTTATTCCACTATAATAAAGTCCTGAATTATTTCCTTCCCAATCTGATTCTGGATGGCATCCTAAATTATCTGGATTATAAAATTGAACTCCTTGATTTACTCCTCCTTGAGCAGCTGCTTCAGGATCTTTACAACCATAATTGTACATACAACATGAATGATCCCCTGGTATTGGTGTACCTCCACTTCCTGGATCACACCCATCATGTGATGGATCATAATTATTAGCTTGTGCTCCTCCAAAATTACCAGTATCATCTGCACAACCATAGTTGTAACTATAAGTACAACAATCTAAATTATTTGGATCTGGGACTGCATAACTAACATCTGTATTGTTAATTGATCCATTTGGAACACTAATTAGTGTAGTTCCATTCCAAGTTAAAACATTACCTGGGGTATCTGGATCTGGTATTCCTTTATTACATCCTGGATTTGAAGAGTTAGGTGTTACTGTTAATTGTTCTGCATCTGGATCTGCACAAGCATAATTCCATAAACAACAATTTATATTTGTATTATCAGCAGTTGGTTCAGTTCCTGTTTGAGCTGTAAAATAAGTATTAAACCAATAACCCATACCATATGTCCATATACATGGACTACCAGTTCCATTACAATCAGTATCACCTGTACAAGTTGTTTCATCTGTGTATGCAGCAGGAGATCCTGTGTTGTCTTCACATGTTGATGAATTAGTAGCATTTAAAGGCATATTAGCACAACCTGGATTGTTATTATTATCATATCCTGTGTGCATTACAGGAAGAGGTGCTGGAGTTATAGCGTATGTAGATGCAGGGGTTACATTATTATTTGTAACCATAGTTACTGGTGCATATTGACTAGTACAACCATAATTTGTTCCTACACAACAAGATAAATCTCCTGTTGGTGTTGTATATCCTGTACCTGCAAAAGGAGTCCCGGTTGGATCACATCCTAAATAAGGATTACCTGTTGCAGGATCATTTAGAGTAGGACAACCATATGCATAATGACAACAATCTGTTTTAGTTGGATCTGCTGGAGTTCCAAATTGGGGTGCAGTATCAGGATTACCATCATTTCTACATCCTTTATGAGCGATATGATAGTAATTCCAAATACCATAAGTTCCTATTATAAAAGGATTAGTTCCATCATTTGGTTGTGCACAACCATAACTATATTCACAACAATTAACATTTGCTGGATCAGGATAACAAGATGTTGGACCTCCAGCAGGATCACAACCTATATTGTTTGATTGAAATCCTCCTGGTGCTTGAGTAGAATCACATCCTGGAGTAGTACCCCAAGTGTGACCATTTATTCCTACCATACTTCCAAGTGTAACTTGAGCTGCAGCATAATTATCTGCTAGAGGATCATTACATAAATAAAAATATGTACAACAAGAAGTATCATTTTCATCTGGTGCTGATGATGATGAAGATTGACATCCTGTTGCTCCTGGTTTATAATCTAAAGCTACTGGATCATTACATCCTATATCATCTTGGTTTGTCCATTCACAGCAAGATGTGTCATTTATATCTGGTAATCCTCTCCATTTATCTGCTACACTATAATCAGATTCAGCTGCATCACTAGAGCAACCTTCTCCTCTTTGTCCTACAGGCCATGTCATATTATAATTGTCTGCGCCTTGGGTAGGACAACCATAATCGTACATACAACAATCATAATTTGTTGGAGCTGGGGAACCTGGAAACCCATTACATCCTACACTATAATAACTATAACATTCAGTGTGGATTACTACATGCATAGCGTCAAAATTTGAATCTTGAACATCTGTTACTTTGTATACTTCTTTACACCAATATGGTGTTTGTCCCCCTTGAGCTACTGAAGGTTGACCTCCTATTAATCCAGAAGTCCATCCAGTGTATCCTGGCATTTCAGTATCTAATTCAAATGGTGTTGAATTCCAATTTACAGAACCATTTAATGTGTCAGGTTGTAATTGACCTGTAAAGGTATGTACATTTAATTGTATTAATGTTCCTAATGATGGGTCTGTTCCTGTTGAACCTGGATAAACATTTGTATTAATTAAACCAGGCATATCTATTTGTCCTATCCAATTAAAATTAGAAGATACATCAGTCATATTAACTGATATTGCTTCATTATGACCACATGAATAAGAGTCTGAATAATCACAACACCAGAATGGATAAGCAGATGGTGAATTAGGATCTGGTGTTTCATTAACACTAATACCATCATTATACCCCATTGGACATCCTACTTGGTTTAAAGGATCATAAGCTGTACCTCCTTGGGGGTCAGTACAACCATATTGAATAGCAGTACCACAACAAGCATATCTTTCATTTTGATCATTTACACCACCTACATCTACTAATGTACCTGGTGCTGAAGTAGATTCACATCCATAATTACCTGCAACATAACTTAATGGATCATAATTACCAACATAACCTGCTGTATTTGCTGCAGTTAGATCTGCAAATTCACATCCCCATTGGTAATTACAACAAGAAGTGTCTCCTACAGACAATATACCAAATGCTAAACCATTTGTTAAAATACCATCATCTATACTTTGTGATGACCATCCTGCCCCTGGATTAGTACTATCTGCATAACATGCAGTTGTATTTGGAGTATAATTACAAGTAGGGCAATCAAGTCCATATGATACACTAGGGAATGTAAAAGTAGTAATTCCATCACCTGACTGAGCTCCTCTACCTAAAGGTCCTGAAGTATTATCTGAACAACCAACAATATACTGACAACAACTATAGTAATCTTCTGGATTTCCTGTTGCATCAGTTTCTATACTTGTTCCATCTAATGAACAACCAAAAACTCCACCTGATCCCACATATGTTGGATCTGATATTCCTAATGAATTAAATACTGTTGGGTTATTCCAACCAAATTCAAAAACACCATAATTGTAAGCTGGTTGTCCTTGAGTTGGTGTTCCATTTTGACCTCCACTATCTGGACATCCTACATATTCACAACAACTTTTATCTCCTGCTACCCATTGACCAGCACTTGCTCCTCCTTGAGCTACACATCCTACTACTCCTTGTGATACATTTACAAAATTAAGTGCATCTGGATCTGAACATCCTTCATATTCACAACAAGTGTAGTTGTTTGGATTTAATATTAAATCAACCCCAAACGGGTTATTCATAAATCCAGCATCACAAGTCATTTGATTATCATGGAATGCATCTTCATCAAGAACTGAGTAAGGTAAACCAGGTATCTGGGTTGAATCTAATAAATTCATTGCTGGTGTTGTATAATCACTACATCCTTCATAACCGCAACATGCAAAATAAGCATCCATTTGTGTTGGGTCAAACAAAGTTGGGTCCCATGTTTGTTGTGAGAATTGAGGATCATCTATATTACAACCCCAAAGAAGTTTCATTGGATCATCTTCTGGTGATGGGTATTGAACTACTATATCTCCAGTAAAGTTTCTAGCTGGTGTATCATCATCTGGACATCCTTTATATGCACAACACCAATCAGATGCATAGTCGGGAGCCCAACTAGATGGGAAAACTGTTCCATTTTGGAAATCAAACCCATTTGCATCATCTATGTTGTAATCTTTTCTAGGACATCCTATATCTAATATATTTGTATTAGAAATATAATGAGGAGATGGTACATAAGAACCTCCATCATCTTGTACAAAGAAATTTGCAGATGGACCTGGTTCATAATTAAAATTAACAGCATTACTAACTTTACATGTATAATATTTACAACAACTATAATCTACTCCTCCTTGTATTTCAGCACAATCTAAACCTGTATTGTCTGGGTTATAATTACTTGCTAAATAGTATTCTACAGTAGCACCAGTATCTGGATTTATAAATGCATTTTTAGTAGAATCCATACAACCACCAAATGCACAACAACCATCATCTAATGATGCATCATAAGGACCTGTTCCTCCTTGAATAGGATCACTTGTATTACAAGGTATAGTTGCTAAAGGATCATAATTAGTAGCTGAAGCATTCATACAGCCAGCGTACATACAACAAGAATAATTTGTTTGGTTTAATAAATTTGGTGATGCAGATTCAGCAGCTGCTTGATCAACGATACAATCATTTACTCCCCCTACACCTCCTGTTGATGGATTCATATTATATCCCCCTGCAGGAAATAAATAAGCATCATATCCTCCTAAAGGAAGTGCTGTAGGTACACCTGCACCATCTGTAACACCAAAATTCACTGCATCAGAATTATTTCCATCTACAGTGTCGAAACATCCTAAATAATTACAACAACTTGTATCATTAGGGGTGGTAGATTTTATTAAAAAGTTAGTTGATCCTATTGTATATACTTCAGAACAACCTTCTAACAATGGATCATAAAGGTGAGAAACTGGATCTGTACAACCAAAATTTGGATAATCACAACAATCTGTATAAGTTGTACCATGAATTTCTCCATTTCCTGCATCACATCCAAAGTTTCCATCATTTGAATCTAATTCGAAAAAATCTCCATCTGCTAATGCTATATTAACAACATTTAGTGTTAAAGTACTACTACCAAAATGACCTGCATTTGTAGCTAAATATTCAGTCGGGGTGATAGTTGGGTGTTGATTTGCATCAGGACATCCTTCATAATTACAACAAGATGTATCGGTTGGATCTCCTGCGTTTTGATACCAAGGAGAATTTGGATTACTCATTAAACAACCTGTTGCTGTAACTGTTGTTCCTGCTGGGTTCCAAGTTTCTTGTGCATTAGTACATGATACTTCATCTGTGTATTGGGTATCAGTTATACATACTCCATAAGTAGACATATTGTAATTTAATGCATCTGGATCATTACATCCTACATTAGAATCAACATTCATATGTGGTGTACAACAAGAATAATCATTTGGATCTGGAATACCTGTACCTACAGTAACTGATCCACCACCTGATACAATATTAGCTGAATCACAACCTATATAAGCATCATTATCATAAAAAGCTTGGTCTAAAGCCCCTAATGTAGTCCAAGTAAATGGCTCATCATGCTCTTCATATTGGGTTCCTGTAAATTTTGAAGTATCTCCTGTAAATTCTCCAGGAAAAGCTGTTTCATAATCTTTTGGACAACCTACAACTTGACAACAACTATATAAACCTGCATCTGTGTCTAAATCAGGTATTGCAGGATTAGCAGATGAAGGACATCCTATTACACGTGGAGCTGCTACAAAACTATCTATAACACCATCATTATTATTTATAATAGTTGGAACTATACCAGTAGTTGTATTATTTACACCATAAACATAAGAAGCAGCAGCAGCTGGATCCCATAATCCATAAGAACCATTCATTGGATAATCAACATCACCTGTTCTTGAAGGACAACCTATATATCTACAACAATCTGTATTACTTGGGTTTGGTATACCATTCTCTCCACAACCTTCATTATCACCTGATGCTGCAGCTCCCATTGACCACATAAGTGTTACAGGGTCTTGAGTATATAATCCATATGAAGTATTTAGAGTTCCTGTTAATCCACCATACCATTCTCCTATTGGGGTTGATGAAAGAACCCAAGCACCTGATACAGCATCCCATTCTTGTAATTCAGGGACGGAAGAATCCCAATAAGCTACATCTGTTTCTGGAACTCCATCATCTATAGATTGTGCATCTGTGCAACCAAATACATAAAAAGAATCATCACAAGCCCCATCTGGACCATTACAATTATCTATTGCATATGCATATCCTTTTAAAGAGGGAGTATAAACTTGTGTTTGTGTAAATTGGTAAGAATACCAAAAGGGTCCTAAACTCCAATCTGCACTTAAGTTGTAAAAACTACTATTATTAACACAAAATAATCCATTTAGATATGGAGTAACTCCTGGAGCAGCAGCAGGCATCCCCATAATATCAGTACCTCCTGTATCAGGATCATCGCAAGTCCAAGTGTTGTCTGTTTGATAGTTACCATTTCCTTGATTACCAGCTGCAGGAATATGAAGAGGACCTCCATATCCATTATGATAACATCCTATAGGATCATTATCCCACTGTGAATTAGCTGAACCATTAGGGCCTGTACCTGTCCAACAAGTTCCTGGTGTTAAACAATCTAATGCATTGTCCCATTGGGGATCTGAACAAACTCCATCTCCAGTACCTAAAGGGGTTAATGGGTTTATTGTACCTACAGGGTCATGATTTGCATCTCCTACATGTAAACCCCCACAAGGAGTGTCCATATCAGGACAAGTAAATGTACTTCCTCCATGAGTTAAAGATGCCCCATTAGTTGTTTTACAAAAATGTATTACATCTATTGGAGTTATTCCTGTAGCATCAAGACTATCACCAGAAAATCCTCCATTTGCACTTCCATAGTCGTAAGCTGCTTTGTTATTATAATAACCTGTTGCAAATGTTCCTACATTTTGTAAAGCATGTAAAGCTTCTTGAATAAATTCACCATCTAAAATTTGTCCCGTAAGGTTATTTGCAACATCACCACCAAAATCTGTAATTATATCTGTACCACTAACAGAAGAAAATCTATAAACATCCATATTACCTGCACTATCACATGCATATAAATGTCCTATGTGTTTTCCTGATCCATGAATAAAAGGACTATCATTATCTCCTGTTGTGCCCCCTGACATTTCCCACCATTGGTGGTTTATATTTCCAAGCCAATACATTGCTGCTTGTTCTAAAAGGGGTTCTTTTATTTTGTTTTTAATTGGTGGGTTAGATGTTAAAGATCTTTTTTCTTTTGGGAGATCTTTTTGTTCCTTCATCCATTTTCTTATGTTGAATTTTTTCATATTAAAACTTTGTGTTTGGATGTCTATTAAAACCTATATTGCTTTTTTCCATCCCTCTTGTATGTTGTCCTTCTGCCCCACCATATGGAGCTCCTTTATCAGTATAAAATTCTACTTCTTTTGCATCTGTTGCAAAAGACCCACCTGGGAGTCTTTGTGAAGGTATACTATTCCCATCACCAGCATTTCCCCCACTAGCCCCTGTACCTGTGTATTCTTTTATTAAAGATCTTATCAATTCCCTAAGCTCCTGTTTTGTCATTTATTTCTTTATTAAGCCATTCTCTTTTTATCTTTGCGGCTTTTTTTATTTTTTTAGTAAATTCTACTTTATCAACCCCTCCTACCCATTTTTCAATTACTCCATCTTCAGAAACATATCCTGAATTTGATTTATTAACTACATCTAATAAATATGCTTCAGTTTCTTCTAATACAGAAAGATTATTTTTTATTTGTAAATTTTTTATATATGAATCATATTTACCTTTAATTCTTAATTTATGTTCAAATTTTACAACACAATCATGACAAGTTTTATGAAGTTTATAATTATCTTTATCTAAATGATGTTTCATTACTTTACTACATTTAGGACAACATAAAGGTGTAAATATTTGTTTTTTAATATTGTCTAATTTAGATATTGTTTGTTTTATACCATTTTTAATAGTCCAAGTTTTTTTATTTTCCTTCCAAATATCACCTTCTTTATATTCTTTTGTTTGTTTTTTATAACCTACTTGAGTTTCAGCAGATTCATTTGCTTTGCCTTTAACTAGGTTACGTACTCTTTCTACGTCTTTTCTATTAAATTCTTTTTTTAACATAACTTTGTTTAATCTATACTTCTACCTTTATCCATATCTCTTTGCATAGCAGACATTTTTCCTCTAATAAATTCATCTCTCGCAGCATTAAATGCATCATCAGATACAAATACTCTATCAAAATGATTTTTTGCTTCATCATTAAATACTATTTCAACGTTTCCAAATCGTCTACTTACTTTATCTTTCCAATCCTCTAATGCTGATGCGTCTCCTATTACCATACTACTGTCATCTAAATTAGGAAATGAAATAGCGTCTTCATAATATGGGCCTTCTTCCCCATTAGATTGCATACGTGTAAATTTTACTTTTTGATAAAATTTAGGAAAAGCTGCTTTAAGTGTTTCAAAATTTAAATCTTCTAATTCAACTTCATCAACATAATCATCTTCAGGTTCGAATGTTAAATCTTCATCGTCAAAAGGTCCTGGTTCACTAGGACCTGTTGGTCTTGGATTACTCATTCTTGGGCCTAATTGCTCATATAAAGGTTTAATACCTGCTAATTGTTGGAATCGTTCTATTAAAGGTTGTTTTTTCGCCATTGTTTTATTGATTTTATTGTTCACAAGTTATTCTTAAAAACCCCTCAGGACATTTACATTCTACTCTTTTACTCCATTTATCTAATATAAATTTTGCTTTTATTCTTTTGTTAGTTTCAGGGTGTTTACAACATATACCCCTACCTGAACAAGTAGTTGAAGGGTCATTATCTGAAGCTTTAAAAGGATTTGTGCCTTGTTCTTGTTCTTTTAAAAGTTTCGTGATTTGTTGTTTTAGTTTTCTTTTTAGTACTTTTTCTTTCATTTTTTAAAAATCTGATATTAATCCTCCTAATATAAATTTACCTGTTATCTTAAAGGGTTCAGAGTATATATTTTTATCTCTGATTACTACTCCTTCATGATTCTCAACTGAACCCATTGGAGAATTTAATACTTTAAGTATTTCATCTCCTAACTTTTCAGTAGCTAAATAGGTTGTAAAACCATCAATAGCTTTTTGTTTATCATCTTCTTCTTCAAATAACTCATCTACATTTTCTCCTTTAAGAATTGCAAGATAAACTTGTTTAGAAACAGCGCCAACTTTCTTTTTAGTATTATTAACGTTCATAAATATAAACTCATCTTTAGGGATGGAATCTGTTTCTCCTAACCATCTATCTAATGTTTGGTTTTTGTCTCCTTCATTAGAATTTACTGTATATGTTTTTGAAAGAGCAGAATTAAAATTAGGTTCTTTATCCATTTCTGTTGGAACTGAACCATATACTTCGAATCCTCTTTGTTTAGCTATTGGTGCTAAATTATCTAATAATGATTGTAAAGCTGTTTTATCATAATTAAATTC